>Ga0172378_10001560_pt1 | contig 21227 bp, 13 predicted proteins | sample GrowelOW332metaG_FD_119755 | JGI IMG/M metagenome (GOLD analysis project Ga0172378, IMG submission 119755) | Groundwater microbial communities from an aquifer near a municipal landfill in Southern Ontario, Canada - Pumphouse #3_1 metaG | ecosystem: Environmental > Aquatic > Deep subsurface >... | reverse complement strand
CAATCTTGATTGTTCATCAATGACACAGAGTTTAATGGTTGTTGAACCGCTATCAATACCGAGATATGCTTCACCTTGATAATTTTGCGGGTCATTTTCTTCAAGACGAGCACTGTCATGATCTTTTCTAAATTGAGCTAACTCCTCTTTATCTTTAAATAAAGGTTCTATCGAGTTATATTTTGCTTCACGAGGATCGTTGATTAAAACCATGAGAAGTTTTTCAAGATCAAACGCTTCATTGGTTGCAAATGCCGTACCGAGAGCAACATAGTAGAGTGAGTGGTCTGGGCAGGTGCCTTGGAGATGAAGAGATTCATCAAAGCACGTGCGTAATTGACTCATAAAGGTGAGTGGTCCACCAAGGTAGACAACATTTCCTTTGATTTCTCTTCCCTGTGCGAGCCCTGCAATAGTCTGATTGACTACAGATTGGAAGATGGATTTAACCAAGTCACTTTTATTTGCACCTTGGTTGATTAATGGTTGTACATCACCTTTTGCATAGACGCCACAGCGACTTGCAATAACATAGGTGTGGGTAGCATCCTTTGCATAGTCATCCATTTCGGTGATGTCTAAATTGAGGAGAGATGCCATTTGATCGATAAAACTTCCTGTACCACCCGCACAGGTACCATTCATTCTGACTTCAAGATTCCCTTTGAGAAATAAAATCTTGGCGTCTTCTCCGCCAAGTTCAATGACAACATCAGTTCCCGGTAAATTTTTAAGAACAGCTTTTCGGGTTGCATATACTTCTTGCACAAAAGGAACTTTGAGCTTTTGAGAGAGCCCCATTCCAGCTGATCCTGAAATAGCTAATTGAACGTTACTCCCTTTAAGATAAGGTTTTATCGTCCGAAAGAGTTCAATCGTCGTTTCTTGCACCTGAGACATGTGGCGCTTATATGTTTCATATATAATTTTTCCGTCTTCATCTAACAATACACATTTGATTGTCGTTGATCCAACATCTAATCCTAATTTCACTATCGTTGCTCCAATTTTATTGATTACATGTTGATTATTAGTATTTGCACGGTATTGCTCAAGAGAAGTATTTATACATTTACCCACATTGTTGTTTTTGTGGTATCTTTTTGTTTTTTTTTGTACAAAGTTTCGTAATAAGAGTTATTTGAGCGTAAAATAACGGTAAATTGTGGAGAGTTAGACACAATTAAGGGTTGTTTCCTCGGTTTAATAATATGAGGTTGTCGTTAAATAGTTACATATATTGCTTTTTAAGGTCATTAAAAAGCAATATATACAACAAGTAACCAATAAATTACTCAGAAGATTGGTCTTATTTATGCCGAAAAAAAAGAGTAATAATCAGCGAAATAAGAATAGATAGCAAAGGCTATTGCTCTATTTAGGTGCAAAAAAATGCTTTATTTTGAACTCTATGCAAAATGAAAGGCTGTGTTCTTTGAAGTGATAATAATCTTTTGTAAATGAAACGAAGATGATTTTTTTATCAATGGGATCCTCGTTTTTTGCCAATAAAAAGGGCTGTTGCTTCGTCTCATAAGGACTCGTGCAACAGCCTTGATACTCACACTTTTTTGTTAGGTAATTGTTTGTGTTGTTAATTCTGCGTCCTTTACAAAATATTCATCATTATAAATCGTCAAATTTAATGTGTCGTCTGCGGTTTTGATGAAAGTGAGAATCAGAGGATCTTCCGTATCCCATGCATCCAGTAATTCTTCAAGATTTCCAGGGGCATAAGATACTTGTGTTGTCTCCATTGTTATGGTGAGCACAAGCATGTCATCACTTCCTTGAGAAGTAATAGTAGCTCCTCCTGAGGTCAGTAAATCTTGCAAACTGACGATTGTTGATCCTACCGTTTCCTCAATGTCATCTGCAGTAAAGGTAAGGCCTAAATCAATGGAACTTGATGATGTTAGTACCGTTGCACTTGATGAAGTATCAATCGTTCCTGACCATGATCCTATAATCCAGTCTGGAGAGGCAATGGTATCTTCTTCATCTCCTAATGATGCTACTTTTGTCAGGTTGACTGAAATTGTTGGAACATCATCTTCGGTCCCTTCCAAAGTTAAATTGTTATCTGAATTTTTGTTGAAGGTAAATACTGTTTCGTGTGTTTTAGATGAAGGTGCTACATCAAGAGTATTTGAAGTATAGGTGATGGTAAGCACAAATGAATCAGAATCCGTTGTTGATGTCACCGTTGCATCGCTATACTCACTATATTCTTCTTTGATTGATCCTCCGGTGTTAACTATAATCATATCATCGTCGGTAATATTGAATCCCATGAGTATTGAACTTGTTTCTGGTTCGGTTGTGCCTGAAGTATTTGTTTCGGTAAGCGTTCCCGTCCAAGTTCCAATTAACCAACTTGGTGGGTTGATACCATCTGATGTCGTTTCTCCGTCATCAGAGTCCATTGAGCAGCTACTTAGGAGTAGAGAAATGCAGATTAAAAAATACACAGCAATTTTTTTGTTCATAATTTATCTCCTCAAATATGAGCTTACTATCTAAAATAAAAATTGTCAAATTAATTATTTTTACTCGTTTCTGAAGAGACTAAGTGAATCAATCTTTGATAATAATCTGCATCTATTATCTCTTTGTATTTATGAGTCTCTCTCTTCTTAAATGACCCCATGTGAATAGGAATTTAATATATTTAATTTATTACATTATATGTAAATAAATTAATATAGAGGTCATACAAAAAAGTGATATGCAGACTCAATAGATTTGATGACATGTTTTAATTAATATTTTGTTCATGACTTATTTCTGAGAATTATTTGGTTTTATAATGAATTAATTGATATTTGAAAAATATCATTTTTACATAATGAGTAAATTTTTATACATATAATTGAACTTTTTTTTATGAGAGATAATGTATGTATTTTTTGTGATGTAAAAAGTTGAATTATTGGTGCTTTTGGTTATTTTTATAAAAAAGATAACAGAATCGTCACTTTAAAATGATAGAAATATATCATATTACAGAAAGAGGACATGTATGAAACGAAGAAGACGTGTGAATAATCAAAGTGACGATTTAAGGGAAACTCGTAAGGAGCTTGAAAAGTTGAGGGAGGAAACTGAAACGAAAACCAGAAGACGAATCCTTGATAAAGCTTTTTTTCTCGGAGCGGAAGTCAAAGAGATGGACTATGAGCAACAGATGGCATATGAAAAGTGGGCAATGACATATCAAATGAAGGCAATGCTTCTTTCTGATGACAAAATTGGAAACTATCCGCAGTTGCAAAGCAGAATTGAACAATTGCTCAAAGATAAAAATCAGAGGGAGGGGGATAATGTATCCGCTCTTGTAGAGATTCTTTGCTCCATTCAAAATGGGGGTATGAATCTTGATAAGCAGGGAGAAAATACCCTCTATGGCATCTATTCCCAATTAGTCAGATCTAAAATGAAACCGTATTCAGCGCTCATTGGTGCTGAACTTGATGCTGCAGTGACCCATATCAAAATGGATAATAATGATGTTTTTTATGCAGTCGAGTCGGGCAAGCTCCAACGACAAATTAAAGATAGTATGCTTTTCTGGCCATATGAAACGACGATTTCCCTCTGTGCTTATCAAATGCTCTTACCCGCAATTTTTCACTCTTTTTGTCCTCTTGTTCCTCTTGAAGATGGAGAGTCGATTGAAATGGCTCTTGAACGTGCGCAAAAGAAGGTGAAATACATGAACGGCTTTGTTGCTCATCGAAATCAATCGAACGGAAGAATTACTGCTTTATTTACCAAAGCTTGTCCTTTTTATAGTAAAACTTGCTAAAAAAAAGCCTATCGCAGTGGATAGGCTTTCTTCATCGGTACTGTTAATGAAGTGATATTTCTTTGTTGTATTCGGCTTCTTGTCCATTGGATAAGAAATCAAAGATTTTTGTTTCTTCTACCGCTTTATCAAGCATTTCATCAATTGCCATTGCTTGGTAATGTTCCATTTCAACTTTTGTGTTTGGATGGGTGATTGGATGCTTTGGGGAGAAAATGACACAACAATCTTCATACGGAAGAATGGATGTTTCATAGGTACCAATCTCACGTGCGGTCGTCATAATTGCTTCTTTATTCATACCAACAAGAGGTCGTATCACAAGCATATCACATGTTTTATCAGTGAAGGACATAGCGTCGAGTGTTTGACTTGCAACTTGTGAGAGTGCTTCTCCGGTAACAAGACATTGACCTCTATTTTTTTTCGCCAATTTCTCAGCAACTTTCATCATACAAGCTCTAAACATCAGAGTTGTTTCTTCTTCATTACAGTGGGTTTTAATCCAAAGCTGTTGTTCGGTAAAAGGAACGACATGAAGGCGAGTACCTTGAAGATATGGAGCAACCATGCCAGCAAGTGTTTTCACTTTCATCAGTGCTAAATCACTGGTATAAGGATATGCATGGAAATAGATACATTCCATTTTAAGACCACGAGATCCCATCATATAGGCTGCGACAGGGGAGTCGATACCGCCAGAGAGCAAGAGCATACCTTTTCCTGCAGTAGAAACAGGTAAACCGTTTGGTCCTTTGTTCATTGTGGTATAGAGATAGGCTTTGTCTCGTATTTCTATGGAGAGTTCTAAATCAAAGTGATTGAGGTTTACCTTTAATTGAGGATGTGCTTCTACCACTAATTCAGCAAGCATACATTCTAGTTCATGAGAGTTAAGCTCAAATTTTTTATCAGATCTTTTTGCTGAACATCGGAACGTACTTCCTGTGTTAAACAGAGGCTTTTGAAGTAATTTTTTTGCTTCCTCTGTGATGATTTCAAGCTTCTTTTCACAACGGACACATTTGGTCCATCCGACGATACCAAACGTGGTATTAAATGCAAGTTCACTGACTTCTTCAGGACAATTTTCTTCAATTTCGAAGTAAAGGCGGCCTTTCTGTTTTGTTACTACGCTGTGGTAGGGTTTGAGCTTTGCTTTTATGTTATTTTTGAGCGTTCTCTCAAAGTAGTTTCGGTTTTGTCCTTTGAGAGATATTTCTCCAAGTCTTACCAAGTATAGGTTACTCTTTTCCATCGTGCTTATTTCCTTATATTATTGTTATAGAGTTCGTTAATTGTTTGACAGAGTAAGATGGTTTCTTCCATTGTCGTATCACTACTAAAACTCAGTCTGATACTCGATTTTGCCTTTTGAGGTTTGATTCCCATAGCAACTAAAATAGATTCACCCTTTTGCTTTGCATTGTTACTGCAGGCTGAGCCACTTGAAACACAAAAACCCTTATCATCGAGCATCCTGCTAAACACTTCACTTGGGAAAGGATCTACCGCGATTTCAAGAATGAAAGGGGTATAGCTTTTCCAAGGTGAAAGGATAGGACAGGTGAGGTGTTCTCTCAAATAGTCATTGATTTCCCATATGGGTGTGAAGAGTTTGCGTGAACAATCAATCTCACCCTCAACTTTTGGGTAATACAAAGCGAGCGCCTTTCCCATAGCAACAATAGCTGGAAGATTTTCCGTTCCTGGTCTGACTCCCATTTCTTGTCCACCACCTTTTGAAAGAGGTTGTATGGTTCCTTTTTTAAGATAGAGCATACCACAACCACGAGGTCCATGTATTTTATGAGCAGAGAAAGATGCGGAATCAACATCGAAAGCGTTTAAATCAAGATATGTCTTACACAGTGCTTGAACCGCATCGGTGTGGAAATGAATTTTTCTTCCATATTCTTTTTCTTTTTCTCGTGTGACTTCAACAAGCCCTTGAATATCTTGAACAGAACCGACGACGTTATTCACTGTTTGAATACACACCATACGGGTTCTTTCTGTAATTGCAGCTCTCAAATCTTCTTTTGATATATGACCTTGAGGCGCTCGTATTTTGACAATTTTCCAACCCTGTTCTTTGAGAATACGTGCATAATTACCACATGATGCATGTTCAATAGCGGAAAAAATAATTTCTCCGGGACTCGGTGACCAGAGTAAAGAGGAAAGAATTATTGCATTTGATTCAGTTCCGCCTGAGGTAAAAAAGAGTTGCGCTGGTTTTATCTGTAAAAGATTACTGATTGCTCCTCTCTCTTTTTCAAGTCTCTTTCGTGCGTCAGCACCCATGCTATGAATAGCAGAAGGATTTCCTGTATAGGTCTTTGCGCAATCAACATAGGCCTCAAGTGCCTCGTCGCACATTTTTGTTGTTGCTGCGTTATCAAAATAATACTGCATTTTTCTTTGTTAAATTATGTTGTCTGCAAAATATTACTTAATGAGTTTGTATCAATTAATTGTTACTGGGTCACAAAGTATTCTTATGCTCAACCTTTTTATCTGGAATCTTAAAGGTACTTTTCCAGAACCTATCTTTCGAATTTTTTCTTGAACAGGGAGCAGTCTAACACGAGAGAGGGTGAAATACAAGGAAGGGCAAAAGCTCTCTCAATTTTTATACAAAATACAGACTTCTTTCAAGAGAAAAAGTGTCTCTTTGTATTATTTTTATTGTGCTTTCTTTTTGCTTGCGTCTCTCTCTTTATATGAGGTACTTCTTCTTTTGCTTTGTAATTTTGAGTGTGTCAGCAAGTGTGTGGATTGTAGGAAAACTTTGTACTCTTTGTCTCCTGAGGACCCAAAAGCAGGGTATTCTTACTTTAAATCGGAAGGGTTATGGTGTAACTTGATAACAATAAGAGCCAAATTATTCTGTGATGTGTCGCACAACAAAAGAGCGCATACAGTTTTTGCGAAGAGAGCGTATCTCTTACACATTGCTCACAAAGAATTATGAGGAGATAGAGATGAATAGTGAAATATATAGAGATAACATACAAGAAGTTTTAATTGGACTCATCCATCGATATGGGTGTATTAATTGGGAAACTGCCCTTGATACCGAGCATTTTCTTCCTCAACAAGATGAAATAGATGTGTTGCCTCTCATTGAGAGCGTGGCGAAGGGCACCTGCAAGGAGTTTGTTCATCAAGGATCTTTCCTTTTTTCTCCTTCATGTACCCCTGCGTTATTAAAAAGGATACGGCTTTCCTCCTATGAGTTTGGCCCACTTCCTCCCCTTGGATATCAACAAGCAGAGGGCTGGAAAGATGCTCAAAATCTTCCGTGTACTGCTGAATTAGAAAAACTTGTCCAATATTGTCAAACGCATGGAACGGTACACAAAAGTGCACACTTTTGTATTGATCTGTTCTTTTTCTTGTGTAACCGGATCTCCATCAGGAGTCTCTTCTCGATTCGCACGACAATGGAAGGGTTTGTCGGCATACAAAACGATCCTGTATTTACTTCGTTATTTGAAGATGCTGCACTTGTGCAACCTTCCTGGTGCTACGCAGGCAAGCGAAAAATTGATCGCATGAGTGATGATTATATGAATGAAGAGATTGATAAAGGTGTGGTTAGTCTTGAGCAAATAGATGAAGTTGAGCGGTTTAGTCTCTCTTGTGGTCACTTTTATGGATACATAGAGAAATATAATGCCTATCGCATTTATCGCTCCTTTACTGGCGAGCAAGGGGTAAGCAAAGAGTATTTCTTTGGTATCCTTGATTGTTTAGAATCAGGTGATGTCCTGCATAAACGGTTGCCTGTTATTATGCATAAAAGTCTCTTTCATCCAGAAGAAAAGCGCACACAAAGAAAAAGTCTGAAGCAAAGCTTAAAGGAAATTAAGCAATATGGCCTACGGGTTGATGAGCGATTTGCCCCATATTATTGGTTGGTTGATCAAAGAAAAGCATTTGAGTGTGGATATTTTGTTCCATCCAAGGAAGCCTTTTTTCATTATGCTGACAGGGGATATTTGCCTTTTTATGAAGAGATAGAAGAGTTGAAGCGTTTGGTACTTGTTCATCCGGAAAAAGAGACAAAGCACTTTAATCAAACGCTCTTTTCTTTAATCCAATTGTGTCGTGAAGAAACTGATGCGTATCGATCTGAAGTACAACAGGCACTTCATTTTCATCGTGAGACGAGTCAAAAAGGAAAGAGAGAGTTGGAACTTTTTTTCAGCATAAAAAAAACGCTCCCTCTGTGGTTATATAAAGGCTATAGCTATCAAGAAATACATCAAAATTCCCTAACATTGTAAGTGGAATGCGTCGTTTCCCTTTGTCCGGAAAGAGCCCCAAATACTGTGGATTTTTCTTTCAATTGGGGCTTTTTCATTGATTAATTTTTTGTGTTTGAGTAATTTATGCAAACGTATATGTGGAAAAGGTGGTTATTATTATGACAAAAGAACAACAAACTGAAATTTTTTATCGCACGTTAAGTGCGTTGGCAAATAAATATGGTGTGCTCGATATTTTAGAATCAATTGATTTGGTACATCTTAATACAAAACTTACGCTTGTCGATCCTATGGTACTTATTAGTTCTGATTTATCTATAAGTGGCAGAGATTTTGTTGCAATGGATGGAAAATTGATGTCTACCAAGTACAATCGGTCTGATTATCCAGAAGTTTCGTTACGCTATCTTGAATTTCCTCGTCCCTTTCAATTGACGGTAAAAGACGGTGCTGGGTATGAAGATAGTCAAAAGCCTCCCGTAACCGATCAACTACAAGTTTTTGCACGGTATGCTTTGGATAAAAGTAAAAAAGAGGGTGAAGCAGCATTACAAGACTTGTACCTCTTTGTTACCGATCAGTTTAACAAAGTGAATGCAAGACACAATGAAAGAGTGCTCGGTGAAGTGGCTCGCTATCTCGATATTGATGAAAAAGATGCACAATTGATTGAACTTTTCCATCAAGCTGCTTTTGTGCAACCTTCTTGGTCGAATGGAGGTTTACCCTCTTCAGCCCGTATACACAATCAATGGTTAGATACGGTTCTTGAGAAAAAAGAAGTGACGCTCTCTGCTCTTGATGTCGTTGCACGCTTTGCAAATGGTTGTGCTAATTTTTATGGTTATATTGAAATGCGTAATGCGTATCGTATTTATCGCATGATGGAAAGTGAAAATCCTGTTTCAAAGACCAACTTTGAACGCATTATTCACGAAATTCCGTCAAAGTATGTGTTCCGTTTCTTCCGAGCTGGTATTTTGTCAACCAAGTTGTATGATGCTCAGTATTTGAGAGAAAAGCAAAAAGGACTGAGTAGACAAGAGCAAATGCAGCTCGAAAAGACTGTTACGGATAAAGAAAAGAATTATTTGTTTAGAAAATATATTGCCCTAGAAAAACAGAGACGAACGCATGATAGAGGGTACTTTGTACCAACAAAAGAGGAACTCTTTTCGTATGCCGAGAGTACGTATTTACCTCAAACACCGTCTCTTCTTGCCTTTATGGATTATCTGCATGTGAAGAAAAGAGATTTTATGTATACCCGTTCATTGAACACCATCTTAAATCAGTATTTCTATCTTGATGTAAACCATCCTCATGTGCATGAAGAGTTGGCAAAAGCGCTTGGTTTTAATGGAAAAAGTAAAACGTATAAAGAAGGTGCTTTTCGCCTCTTCATGGCAACGGCTAAAGAGTTACCTTCTTGGTATTTGAAAGGTCACAGTCAAGTGTCATACGCCGAGCAAACTCGCTCATAAATGGTGCTGCTTTTTTGCAATGCCACTCGTACAAAGATGCTTATTCTTTTGTCCTCTCGAGAGGAAAAGATGCATGTATTACAAACATAAGAAATAAGGAAAGAAAGGGAATGACAATTGATGAACAAAAGCAACTACTGAAGAATATTTTGAGTGGTTTTGCCAATAAATATGGTGTGATAGATATGAATCGAGGGATTAACTTTTTTCAACTTCATCCTGATTTACGTCAGGTAAGTAGAGAAGATTTAGTGAAATACCTCTTGGAATTCAATAAAGAAAGCTACTACATCGATGATGAATTTCTTTATTCTCTTGATTTTGATTTTCAAAAGCAAAAGAATATCTTTCTTGCCTATTATGAGTATCCAGAACCTCTGCAAAAAGATTATCAAGATGTGGTAGGTTTTGAAGATAAAGATCATCTTCCCGTTTCTCCTGAGTTACAGAAGTTACAAGACTATTGTGCTTCTCTCTGTCAAAAGAGCAACAAAACCTATGTCGTTGATGAATTTGTTTCGCACTTTTATGCTTGGTGTAATACTATTCCTTATCGGGAAAAAGAGGAGATACTTTCACGCTTAGAAACCTATTTTTCTCTCTCTCGGGATAATCAGCTTATTGAGCTGTTTCATCAAGCGGTATTTGTGCAACCATCTTGGTTGCATGCCGGTTTGAGCGTTGCTAATCGAGAAAAAGATCAATGGTTTGATGCATTGATAGAACAGGGAAGATTGAGTATTCAATTAATCGATAGCATTGAGCAGTTTCTCACCGCTTGTAGTAACTATTATGGGGTGATTGAAGTAGAAGAAGCATATCGATTGTATAAAGAACAATCAAATGAATCTGCTCTGAGCTTTGAAACTTTTTCTTTGATTGAACAGAAGAGTGAAAATATCTATTTGTTACCAGGTATTGAGGGGGCAATTGTATCTCAGAAGCTGTATAACGAACAGTTTGGAAAGGCACTACAAGGCTCAATTACCGAAGAAAATAAAGAGGGTTTACTTGCCCTTATTGGTAGTTTAGACAATGCTCCTCTCTTCTTGTACTTTAATCTCATGTATTTACGCAGTGTGTATACAGGCAAGTATAAAACATTGAAGAGGGAAGATTTTTTGAAATATAGTGATCCGCTCTATGTTCCTCCTTGTGCACCACTTGATGAACTCAAAGCACTTCTTTCTCTTGATAAAGAAGATGTGAGGGGCGTGAGATTGTTTAATGATATTTTCTCTGCGTATGCAAATGCCATTGATGTCAGTAGCCAAATGGAACGATTGCAGGGGAGAGATGCAACAGAAATTGAGAGTATCGAAATTATTGAAAATATCTTGCAGGATTTGAATACGACGTTCCTCGGTCCATTGAAAAAGGACAATGCAAACTATTATCAAGCGATTAACCTCATTCTTGATGCGATGAACTTCTTACCATCGTGGATTCTGCGAGGGTATTCATTCCAAGAGAAAAAAGCGTTATTGCTTAACACCGAAGCATAACTTTTGATTGCTTGTCTTTTGAAGGGGAAAAAGTGAATGGAGCGAGGAATCTTTCCCTCTCACTTTTTCCCCTTTTGTGTTGGGACTCTTTTTTCTCTCTCTCTTTCCTGTTAGAGTAAAAGATATCGTATGTTTATTAAATAAATGGGTGTTTTCCTTGATTTGCCTGCATTTTTTCATCGACGATTGGCTCTCATTTCTTTTTGCATACAAATAAGAAAGGGGTAGTATATGGTGACTCAAAAACAATTATATCGTCTGGTATCAATTTTTAGAGGTTTTGCAAACAAATATGGGGCAATTAATCTTGATACCGGTGTCGATTGGACCAATTTGTCTCCTGCGTTAAAAAAATTATCGCCAGAAGATATTTATTTTACGCTTGCTGAAAATAGTGGAAATGCATATATCTTTAAAAACGGGTATATTTACTCTCCTTTGTATCAAGAAAAAAAGCATAAAAATATTTTTATGTCATATATAGAATTCCCTCAACCTTCTCTTTTACAGGCAAAAGATGTGGCCTCGTTTGAGGTTGTCAGCAATCTACCTGTTTCTCCAGAGCTTGCAGCTTTCAAGACTTACCTGGGTGAGAAAAGTAGCAAAGAGCCAACCGATGTTGCGCGTTTTATTTTTTTCTTCTCATTCTGGGTAAATAGCACCCCACCAAGTGAATCTGATGCCATTGTGGCTGCTATTGAACAGTATTTTGCAATCGATCGGGATGAACAATTTTTATCGTTGTTTCACGCAGCACTTGATGTGCAACCTTCTTGGTTCTATGCCGGTTTGCAAAAAAAAGATCGCAAAAAAAATTGTTGGTTTGACCCATTTCTTGCCAATGGTACGATAACGATTGTACAAATCGATCGCGTACATCAGTTTGCTCTTGCAGCGAGTGCGCTTTATGGGTTTCTTTCGTATGCTGATGCCTATCCATTGTACAAAAAGTATGAGAGAGCCAAGGCTCTTCCTTTGGACCTTTTTTCTCTCACCCTTAAGAACTTTCATCATCCTCTGCTGAGTAATGTGATAGCCGATGTCATTGTTTCCTCGAAATTACAAAGGGATGATGAAGTTGCACTTCTTTCTCACCAACAAAAGAAAGAAATAACAGAATATTTGAAGCAGATTACAGACTCGATTGTTTCGCTTTCTTTGTATCCTTATTACCTTTTACACGATGAGAGAGCGTGTCTGTCCTATGATTTTAAAGTATTGAGAAAAAATCAATTTTATCACTATGCACAGCAGAGCTTTTTAGCTCCAAATGCTGTGGTTGATGAACTGTTCTCTCTTTTACCTCATTTTAACAGTGAGTCTGATGGGAGAGTTATTTTTAATGAAATGCTCAATAGTAACTTCAACCTTTTGAGCTCTGATTGTATTGTTTCTTATTATCTGCGAAAATCCATGCATTTGAATCAAAAAGATGAGATGATCGATGAGACGGAAAATATGGCTGAAGAAGAGAAGAATCACTCAGTTGAATCTTTTTTTCAGGTTTTTTATGATCAGTTATGTTTCGATTATATTGAAAATACAGGTGATCGAGCGAGGGCTGAAGAGCTCATTTCTGAAATACTGATTACAACACCTTCGTGGTTTTATAAAGGATATACCGCAACAGAAGCAATAGCTTTAGCCGTGGAAAATCTTCATGAGTGATAATAATGCCATCGTGTTTTGAGAGAAAATTTCTTTTTTTTCCGTTTGAACCTTTTCTTTTTTCTCAATCTATGCGTATTGTTTGGAAAAAGAAATTATGTGGATAAGGAATAATACTATCGTGATTGATGAAGAAAAACAGACAATTTTTATACAGCTAATGAGAGATTTCGCACAGACCTATGGCAAAATTGATGTGATGAGCCAGATTGATTTCACCCATCTTCATCCGCTCTTGCAGGATGAAAGCCCTGAAGCGTTACTTTCCCTCTTAGCAGCACATGCTGGCAAAGGGTATGAAATACGAGACCATTATTTGTTGTCCCCTGATTATGATGACCGTCTGCACGCAGATATTCCTCTCTCCCTCTATGAATTTCCTTCTCCTTTTCCCCTTCGTGGCGAAATTCTTCACCGTGGTGAAACGCAACAGTTGATTGATTTGTATCACTACTGTTCAGCCAAAAGTGAAAAAAAAGAACCGATCAGTAGTGCATTTTTTTACGCTCAGATGCGTTCATGGATCAATTCGGTCCCCTATGAGAGACAAGAGTGTCTTTTATCCAACGTAATCGCTCTGTTTGCAATAGAAGAGGATAATCAAGTTGTTACGCTTTTCCAGCACGCTTGTGCTGTGCAGCCCTCTTGGTTTTGTGCAGGAAAAAGTAGGGTAGATCGAGTGAATCACCCGTGGCAAGAGAGGTGTATCGCACAGGGCGAATTGACATTGAAAGAAATAGATAGTGTGGTAAAATTTGCCAAGGCAGCTGTTGCTGTGTATGGATTTATCAGCATCAAAGATGCTCATCGCATCTTGAAAGGATATGCCCTTACTCGACCTCTTTCCCGAGAGCTTTTTGCCCAGATTCTTCAGCGTGAAGATGTTGATTGTTTGATGCTGGGAAAGGTGCTTATTTCAGAGAAATTATATACGCCACATCTTGATGAAGACTTGAGTGAGGAAGAGCGCACTATGATTGAAACCGAATTGGGACGAGATTTTGATGCACCCATTGATGTGAATTTCTTGAAGTACTATCTGTTGGCTCAAAAGATGCAATCGATGCATGAGACGTATACCGTTCTTCCCAAAGAGGACCTCTTGACGTATGCAAGAAATGGTGTAAGTCTCTTTGCTTCACCTTCCTTTCAACAGCTTCTCAAAGATCTTTCATCTCTTTCTTCTTTTACCTTCTCTCCTTTACTTCTTTCTCAGAAACTTGAGTCTTATACCAATTTAATTGATACAGATCTCTTGCTCAAAAAAATACTTGAGGATGAGGAGATGGATGAAGAAGAGGAACAAGAGGAAGTAAAAAGTGAAGATTCCTTTGCCCAATATATGTATGATGAAGAGGATGAAGTCGCTCTTGATGCCGATGAATCGGCCATGATAACAGATTTTTTTCTCGATATTTCTCATGATCTCCATTTGCAACGTATTACCGATGTGCAGGTGCAGACGTCTGCAATAAAACTGATTCCCTTTATTCTTGCAGAGGCTCCTTCTTGGTTATATAAAGGTCAGTCAGCAATGCATAAAGTACAACAAATTATGCATGGTAATTTTGAATTCTAAAAGAACCTGTACTGAGCATTGTTTGGTTCGTATCGTTTCTTACCAGGCCTTTTCTTTTTCCTTCAGCTTGTACACACGCTCTGCTTGTTCTTCGTTTTATCGCAAGAATGAGCGAGCTTTTTACTCTTTCTTTTTTTCTTCGCCTGCCCTGTGAGATGTTTCGAGCAGAGGGTTTCTTTTTTTTGAAAGAGGGATTGACCGACTTGAACTAAAATAAATAATGGGGAAATTGTTGAATATTCACTTTTATAAAATATTTGAGTGTAAAAAAAGTAGTAAAAACGCTTTTTTTAGGGTACAATAGCACCATGAGTGAAAATATGAGTGTTACCTTAGCAAATGGCAAGGTGAGTAATGTTGAAATGATTGAAGACCTTCAAGGTTTGTCTGAAAAGCTTGGTTCATATGGGAATAATGTCCTTTGGGTTGCTGACTCTAATACGGCAACACTTTTTAAACGATTTCCCAGTGGTAATGTTATTATCGAAGCTGGCGAACAGTCGAAAAATATTCAAAGTGTCGAAAGGATTTTGAAAGAGGCTGTGAGTGAAGGTCTTGGACGGGATAGCTACATTATCGGTTTCGGTGGTGGCGTTGTTTGTGATATGGCTGCTTTTGCTGCTTCTATTTACATGAGAGGGTGTAAACTCATTCTTGTTCCCACTTCTCTTTTGTGCATGGTTGATGCAACAATTGGTGGTAAGACGGGGTGTGACTTCCAGGGAGGAAAGAACCTTATTGGTAGTTTTTATCCTGCAGATGATGTCATTATTTGTACCCGTTTATTAAAATCATTGAGTGAAAGAGAATTCCATAATGGTCTTGCTGAAGTGTTGAAACATGCTCTTTTAAGTGAAGATCAACAGCTTACAAAATTTTTACTTTCCCGTAAAAGTCAGATTCTTGAACGTGATCCTACCGCGTTACAGATTTTACTTGATTTATCATTAAAGATCAAAAAGTCATTCATTGAACGTGATCCTGAAGAGAAAAAAGGCATTAGACAAGCACTAAATCTTGGTCATACCTTTGGTCATGCTCTTGAGTCATGTGGTCGTTTTTCTCAGTTTTCACATGGTGAAGGCGTTGCTTGGGGTTGTGTGCGCAGTTTAGAAGCCGGTGTACTTCTTGGTGTTACCGATCCTGAGTTTGCTCAATCAGGCAAACGACTCTTTTCTCTGTATGGTTACGATATCAACTATCGCATCGGAAGAGGTGAGTGGCTCGATTACATTGGCTACATTGCCAAAGATAAAAAAAAGAAAGAAGGCATTGTCCAGTTTGTTATCATGGAATCACAAGGAAGCTATCGCCTTATGCCTGTAACCAGTCAGGTGGTGAAGCAAGTGGTTCTTGAAGCCCCCATTCAGATAAAGAAAAAATAACAAAGGTTCGGGTAAATAGTCCTCACATTGAATTATTTTGTCCGTTGAGGGAAAAATATGAAGAAAATAATACAGGCGCATGCTTGGTGGGGAGGAGTTGTCTCTGACTCCTCTCGGATGCCTTATGCCGTAAACGGGTCTCTTGAATTGGACTTTTCTACCTTGCAAAATCACGGAGCTACTTCTCCCTTTTTTATCAATGAAAAAGGGAATTCTGTGTATTCTCCTTCTTCTCATTTTACGGTTGATATTACAAGCGATGGAACACTTACTCTCGAAAGTGATAGCCTCATTAAAGAAGTAAAAAATCAAAGTTCCTTTCAAGAGGGATGTCGTGAAGCTTCATGGAGGTTTTTTTCTTCAAAAGGGCTCTATCCTCCTGCTGTTTTTTTTAACCAACCACAGTTTTCAACGTGGATGGAATACCAATTTAACCTCACCCAAGAGGACGTTCTTTGCTATGCGCATGATATCATTGCGCATGGTTATAAGCCTGGCATCTTTATTATTGATGAGGGGTGGATGTCTCATTATGGTTCTTTTACGTTTGACCCTCTGCGATTTCCTCAACCCAAAGTGATGATTGAAGCATTAAAGCAATTAGGTTTTACGCCTTTACTTTGGGTAAGTCCGTTTGTAAGTCCTGATTCTTCTACCTATCGAGCCATCAAAGACACACCCTGTCTTTTGTATGAAGATGAAGATGCTGTTGCTATCAGAGGTTGGTGGAATGGGTACAGTGCCCTGCTCAATCTCTGTTCTCCTGAAGGAGAAGCGTGGTTAAAAGATAAACTTGATACCTTAAAGCGTGATTATGGTATTGCCGGCTTTAAGTTTGATGGAGGTGATCTTGACCTCTATAGTGATGATGATTTCACTCCTTATTCACGAGAAGCCCAAAGCAAAAAATACAGTGAAATTTGTGCTCAGTACAGCCCTTCAATTGTGACTTTTCAATATGATTCAGGTGGCCTTGCTCTGGCTCAAAACATTGGTGATACACTCTCGCATTGGGGGACAAGGGGAGGATTATCCAATCTTATTCCTTCGGCCATTACTGCAGGTCTGATGGGCTATTGGTATGTAACATCAGGTCTTATTGATATGGAAACATCGCTTGTATCTTGTGATGGTAATGTTCTCAAAGATGAAGAATTGTATCTTCGTTTTATCGAGTGTTGTGCGCTTTTCCCTCTTATGCAATTTAATTCAGCTCCTTGGAGACTCCTTTCTGAGGAAGGGGCTCAAATCTGTTTGAATATGGCCCTGCTTCATCAAAGCATGGCTACCACTATCAACGATTTGGTCACTGAATCCGCACGGCAAGGAAGTCCCATTATACGGTCCCTTTACTATGAATTTGAAGATGAAGCCTTTCTTTCAGTCACTGATCAATTTATGCTTGGCTCTTCTTTGATGGTAGCTCCTGTTCTTGAAAAGGGTGCGGTGGAGAGAACCATTGTTTTTCCTAAAGGAAGATGGATTGGTGATGACTTTACCGTTGTTGAAGGACCTACAACCTGTATTGTCTCTGCCCCCATAGAAAGACTTCCTCATTATCGATTAGACGAAGATTAACTACTTTTCCTTGTGTCGTACGGTGGTCAATGCATAAAAAAAGAATCAATGAAACAGAGGTTGTTCCATTGATTCTTTTGCTTTGTATCCTTCAAGAGGATCCATTGTTTACTTATTCATCAAACTTTCGTAAAAGTTTATCATAAATAATTTGAACTTTATTTGCTTCTGTAATACGTCTATCCACTTCAAGTTCATCAACGAGAAGTAACAGGTTGTACAGGGTATCATCGAGAGCTTGGAAGTAATCACTCTTATCAATAAAGTAATAACTGCCTTCTCCTCGTGATTCCAGAGCAATAAAGTGGAAGGTGTTTCTATAATTGACAACACCCAAAAGATTTTCCATCTCTTCAAGTAATTCGGCTAAATGATCAATATCAAAATTAGTCTTAGAGAATGAAAGTACTTGTTTGGCACCGTCCAGTTTTCCACTGAGCTCAAGAGCTTGTCTAAACTTGGTTCCTTCCATGATGTATTTGCCATTGTAGGAAATCTTACACATCATATTTCTAAACTGTTTACGAGCATTTCTGTCTCTATCTTTGAGGAAACTTAAGTCTGTATAAGGAAGACGAACAATATCTCGTCCCTTCTTCGTTTTCTCGGTTTGATACATATTGCCGTAAATAGTAACAGAACCCGTTCTTTCAGGTTTTCCACTCTTACTCTTTCTCTCATCACGGTCAGTTTGAGCTCTATCAGAATCGTCAAGGAAACGATCTTCATTGTTACTCTTTTTACCGCCAATTTTCTTTAATTTTGCTTTTAAACCAGGCATGATATCATCAAGCCATTCTTCTTTAATAGGAGAAACACTTCGAGCATAAAGTCGACTTGTTTCTACCAATTCTCCAGCAACTAAGTACTGAGGAAGATGTTTGAGATAGGCAGAACCCGGATGAATAAAGATGGTACTTGCGGTGAGACTATCATAGATGTAGCCGTGTTCTTTACTACAGATATACTGTCTCAGACCACTTGCAATACAACAGAGATAATCATGCACAGATCCACCCTTAGTAATAGGTATTTCCATCTCACTGACAATATCTTCAAGTTGCTCCGTAACGTGTACAATTTCAAGCATAGATTGAATATCCATGAAATTATTCTTACAGAAAGCAAGCTTGTCTAATTTTGTTTCAGCCTTTTGGAATTGATTGTAAATGGTTAAGTAGCTGATAAAATCACCATACTTGTCATTGTTAAATCTTTTCTGTGCAGCACGAGCTTCATTTTCTTTTCCTGGAGGAAGAATAAATGGAGACTTGGTCGAAAGGAAAGAAATTGCAATAATAACTTCTTCAAGTACAGAAGGGAATCGTACAATTGCCTCAGCAACAACGCGGGCATGACGAGGAAGGAGAGGGAATTTAACCATCATTTCACCAATGTTGGTTAAATGCCTGTCTTTATCAATAGCACCAATGAAAAGAAGGGTGTTTTCTGCACTCTTAATTGCATCAGATTTTGGCTTCGTCAAGAAAGGGAAGTGTTCATAATCGTAGAGACCGAGGTCACTCATTCTCAGTACAACTTCTGATAAGTCGGTTCTGAGGATTTCTTCTGTCCCGTAGGTATTTCGTGCTTCGTAGCTTTTTTTACTGTATAAACGATAGCATTTACCAGGTCTTGTTCGTCCAGCTCGTCCTTTTCTTTGTTCACAACTTGATTTGTTGATAGGAAGAGGAACCAGGCTACTGGTGAAATCTTTTTGGTTGTAGAAACTGAGTTTTGCTACGCCAAGATCGATAACCGTCGTAATACCATCAATGGTAATTGACGTTTCAGCAATATTGGTTGCAACAACAACTTTGTTTTGACCCTCTGGCGTTGGCGTAAATACCGCTTCCTGCTCTTCTCGGCTGAGTCGACCGTACAATGGGTAAATTACCAGTTTCATGCCTTTGTCCCAATCGACAAGCGCATCAACACATTTTTTAATGTCAAATTCACCGGGAAGGAAAATCAGGATATCTCCTGGTCCTTTTCTGACCGTATCAGCGACAATGTTGGTAATGATGTAATTACGATAGTCCATTCCTTGTTTGGTCAGTGGTTGATAAATGGTTTCCACTGGAAACATTTTACTATCAATTGAAATAATTGGAGCATTGTCAAAGAAAACAGAAAACTTTTTGGTATTGATTGTAGCACTTGAAACGATAACCTTAAAATCAGGTCGATCGGCAACAACATGTTTGAGCATGCCAAGAATGAAGTCAATATTTAGACTTCTTTCATGTGCTTCATCAATCAGCATGACAGAGTATTGGCGAAGAAGTGGATCTGCCTTTAATTCCATCAAGAGAATACCGTCGGTCATGACTTTAATACGGGTATTTGCTGTAGTGGTATCACTAAAGCGCATTTTGTACCCGACGAAGGTTCCTTCGTCTTGTACTTGGTCCTTAATAAAATCACAGACACTGAGTGTTGCGATTCTTCTTGGTTGTGTTATTCCTATTGCTAGCGCACTATCATAACCAGCTTCATGAAGAATAATAGGAAGTTGGGTTGTCTTACCCGAACCAGTTGGACTTTCAACAACGATAATTTGATTGTCTCGTAACGCTGAAAGAACTTCTTCTTTATGCTGGTAGACGGGAAGATAAGTCATGTCTTTCACTATAATGCCTTCTCTATGTGTGCATATGCTTGTTCAACACTGATTGCATCACTTTGTTCTCGTGTGAGTAAATTTTTCAGTGTAAGCGTACCGTTTTCTTTATCCTCTTTGCTGAGCATAATGCCATAAGGGATACGATTCTTTTCTGCATACTTGAATTGTTGATTCATCTTTTTATCCATGAGGAATAAATCAACTTTGATTCCTTCTTCTCTGAGCTTATTTGCAACCTGAATTCCATAACCAAAGAGTTCTTCACCTTTGTTAAAGATAATGCAGTCAGCCGATGAAGCATCTGATAAAATAGGGAGCTTGAGCTCTTCTATTGCACTGACGAGTCTATCAAGACCAATGGATGAACCAACGCCAGGAAGTTTTGTCTTGGTGTAGAGGGAGGCGAGGTTGTTATAACGGCCACCACTACAAACAGAACCAAAGGATGGAAGATCATCAAGGAATGTTTCATAGACAATACCTGTGTAGTAATCGAGTCCTCGAGTAATGGAAGGATCAAAAATAAAATGCTCTTCAATGCCACATGTGGTAATAAAATTCCAAATGGCATGAAGTCGTGCGGTATGTTCTTGTTCTCCACCAGCAAGCTGACTGAGTCTATCGACGGTTTGAATAAAGTTTTCACCCTCTGGGAGATTGATATATTCAATGATTGACTGAGCCTTTGCTTCACTTCCTGTAATATCTATTAAAGAAGCAAGTACTTTTTCTTTACCGACTTTACGTAACTTGTCCACTTCACGAAGTATTTCCGTGTTGTGTTCAAGAAGACCAAAATGGTCTAAGAATGCATTGAAAAGTCCTCTGTGTGCAACACAGAATGTATAATGCTTCAAACCTAGTTTTGTAAAACTTGCATTCATCATTGAAAGGATTTCAAAGTCAGCTTCAGCATTATCTGCGCCAACGATATCGAAGTCACATTGATAAAATTCTCTAAATCTGCCTTTCTGAGGTTTTTCACCTCTCCATACCTTATTGATATGATAGCGCTTAAAAGGAAGTTCGAGACTATCCTGATGCGCTGCAAGAAATCGTGCGAATGGGACGGTAAGGTCGAAACGAAGAGCTACTTCTCTTCCCCCATTATCGGTGAAATGGAAGATTTGTTTATCTGTTTCTCCTCCACCTTTACCAAGTAATACTTCAGTATATTCGAGAGCTGGGGTATCAATTGGAACAAAACCATAAGTTCTAAACATCTTTTCAAGTTTTTCAATTAATGTGCGTTTTTTAATCTCATCTTCCGGTAGGGTATCTCTGAAACCCTTTAATACCTTTGGTTCAATAATTTTT
>Ga0172378_10001559_pt1 | contig 21237 bp, 21 predicted proteins | sample GrowelOW332metaG_FD_119755 | JGI IMG/M metagenome (GOLD analysis project Ga0172378, IMG submission 119755) | Groundwater microbial communities from an aquifer near a municipal landfill in Southern Ontario, Canada - Pumphouse #3_1 metaG | ecosystem: Environmental > Aquatic > Deep subsurface >... | reverse complement strand
TCATCAATTTAAAACCACCCAATAATAAATTTAAAAACATCCCTAAAAGGCTACAAATCGTCCCATAGGATCGACGTGTATCGGATGTTTCATAGTTTTTAGGATCTTTAATGAAAATTTTAGATAATAAAGTAACCATGGTCTTCTCCCTTTCTTCTAGAGCTCGCAATCCCTCCTTTATAAGTATTTTGCTTTAAAATGGTCTTACAAACTTCTATTATTCATGCTTAAATAAGTCTATATTTTGTACTTTTCTATTAAAACTCCATCCATTTTCTCGTCATTTTTTATTTTCTTGGTAATAAAAAAAACCCAAAAATCTGTATTCAAAATCGCCACTCAAACCGCTGTTCGACATCAGATTCTATTGGTTCATTGTAAGGGTAAACGACTTTTTAATGCCCTTATTAAAGCCATTTTACTAAAATTTATTTTACCATAAATGGTTTCAAAAAACAAGCGCCTTCTCTTGAATTTAATCTTGCCTTAAAACTTGTTCTCCATAAAATTACATGGTATAATAAATAAAAAGATCATTGCCTTATTTCGTATTGTTGGCATTTATTGTTATATTAGTTTATTCAACAAACTGGTTGAATTAAGAATAACCGCACTCTGTTATTTTTAATTCTTATATTCACGTGAATTGATCCTGTCATTCACAATGGTGGAAACAATGAAAATAAAAAATATCATTATAATGCTTTTATCCGTAATCATCCTTGGTGTGCTCATTGCCGCTGTTGTCTGGGGCATTCTTTATGTCATGAATTTAGGGATTTATTTGCTCTGGGACACCCCTTTATTTGATAGCCCATTTTATCCCGTTATCATCTGTAGTTTTGGCGGATTACTCGTTGGCCTTCTTCAAAAAAAAGTTGGTCCTTATCCTCAGGAAATGCAGACTGTTCTTGGCGATATTAAAAAAAATCATACTTTTGACTATTCAACTGTTCCAATACTGATTGTTTGTGCCCTTGTGCCCCTTATTTTTGGTGGTAGCCTTGGTCCAGAAGCTGGACTCACCGGTGTGATTGCGGGGCTCTGTTATTGGCTATCTGATCGCGTAAAAGGTATTTGGCATGATATTAATAACTTAGCCGATATCGGCATTTCAGCCGCATTATCCATTATTTTTCATGCACCATTGTTTGGATTTGTCAATACAATTGAATCAGACAAAGACACACAAACCGTCAGTTTGCCTAAAAAATTTCAAACCCTATTGTATTTTATTGCCATCATTAGTGGTTTGGGTATTTTTAAATTTCTGCGAACAACTTTAGGTGGTGGCAGTGGGATGGGCAGTTTTTCAAATTTTTCCATGGATTATAAAGAATGGCTTTTCCTAATTCCCTTGGCACTTATTGGTGGATTAACTGGCAACCTTTTTTTTCTCTTTAAAAAAGGCATTCGTCACCTTTTACAACCCCTTAAAGATCACCTCATCTTTAGAGCCGTTTTGGGCGGTCTTGTTTTAGGTCTGTTTGGAACCTTTTTACCCTTAACCCTTTTTGCGGGTGAAGAACAACTGACGCTTTTAATGGATACTTGGCGTCAATTATCTTTTGCATTGCTATTGATCACAGGCATCAGCAAATTGTTTGTTAGCAGTTTTTGCCTTGAAAGTGGCTGGCGTGGTGGCCATATCTTTCCTGTTGTTTTTTCAGGTACCTCACTGGGGTATGCCTTTAGCCTGATTTTACCCATCAATCCCATTTTTAGCGTTGCGGTGATGTGTGCCGCTTTAACTGCTTCTATTTTAAAAAAGCCTCTTGCCAGTGTCATGGTTCTACTCTTATGCTTTCCAGTATCCGCTCTGCTTCCTTTACTTGGAGGCGCTATGATTGGGTCCTTCCTTCAATTTAGCGATTAAGGTACTCTAAAATTTGATCATATTGCTCAATCGCTTGATTATAACCATGTAAATAAAAATCGTATAATTTTTCCGGTTTCTTTTCAAAATGAGAAACTGGTTTTTTTGTTGGTCGCATCACATAAATTCTTCCCTGTTGTTCTAACAATTCGATCTTTTCTAATGTCGCATTATAAATTTCATGTCGATGTAAGCCTGTATAAATAAATTCTGGATATTCTTCAAAATGTCTTGTATAAACCCGCTGCATAACTGTTGAAAGGGGTTTTTTTCGATATGTTTTAGGGCGTGTTAAAATAACAATAATTTTTTCATCCCCAATTTCAAGCGCCCGATTAATTGGAATAGAGTCGGCAATTCCTCCATCCAAATAGGCTTCTCCATTAATAATTGTCGGTGGAACGATCACGGGCATCGAACAGGATGCTTGACATTGCAACATAATGTCTGCTTTGTTTTGCGGTGAAAAATATTCTGCCTTACCTGTTTTTAACCTTGTTGCAACGAGTTCACAATGCATATCTGACTTTAAATACGTCTTAAAATCAAATGGAAAATATTCATTAACATACGTATTAAAAAGTAAATCCATATCAATATAGCTATGTTTTCTGACAAGTTTATTAACTCCTGCATAATATTCTTTATCTTTATCCACAATAATCATACAATCTTTGCTTCGCCCAATCTGCTGAGACTTATAATCCACCGCATTACATGCCCCTGCTGAAACACCAATGACATTGGATAACGTTAAATTTTTTTTCATAAAATAATCCAATACACCTGCTGTATAAACACCACGCGTCGCTCCGCCTTCTAAAATAATTGTTCCTTTATACATCGTTTCTCCTGACTTCTTTTATTTTGATCATCAGTTTATATGTCCTTTCATTATATCAGAAAGCCAATTGAAAATAAACCTTTTTTGGATTAATCTATCGTCACCCTTTTTAAATTTAAGGGTTGACAATTGCTTGTTTTTATACTATAATCGAACTATCTTATTTCAAGGGAAGGTATCTTTTTATGAACAATAACGCTGTTTTTTCGACTCGTAGCGCTGTCTTAATTGGTTTAATGGCTGCTCTTATGTGCATTTGTGGCCCTTTTTCTATTCCTATTGGCCCCGTTCCAATTGCCTTAACTAATCTTGTTATTTATGTAGCCGCACTCTTGCTCGGTGCAAAACGTGGCACCTTGTCTTGCTTAATCTATCTATTGCTTGGGTTTGTAGGTTTACCGGTCTTTGCCGGCTTTACAGGTGGCATTGCCAAATTAGTCGGTCCAACGGGGGGATATTTAATTGGTTATTTATTAACGGCTTTTATTTCTGGCTTTTTTGCAGACAAATTTGGAAACCATAAAGGATTTGTTTTTTTAGGTCTTTTGCTTGGCACCCTTACCCTTTATCTTTTTGGAAGCCTTTGGCTTTCTTTTCAAGCCCAACTTTCTTTTTTTAAAGCACTTTCCATTGGCGTCTTTCCTTTCATTTTAGGAGACCTCCTTAAAATGATCCTGGCCATTTTTCTGGCGAATGCGATTAAAAAGCGTATTCATCTTTAATCGCATCTTTGATCTCTAAACTTTTCAACTAAAAAAAGCCCTACTAAAAAGGTTTCTTTTAATCTCCTAGCAAAACTGCTTTTTGGCAGCATCCCTAGGAGATCAAATAGACCGATCAGTAGGCGTTTTTTTATTGTGCACTATCACCATAAAGATTTTCGTAATCTTGTGTTGCAACCTGTGCTTGTGCTTCTCCTTTGGCACATGCCGGTGCAATTAATGGGCAATGTTTACTACACCCTGTACAAGATAAACCACTCAAATAATCATTTAAACTCACAACGGGTGCTGTACTCTCTTCGACCGTTTGTCCAGAATCACCCTCTGTCGCCGTGACTGTTTCTTGTTGATCATTTTCTGCTTCTTTTTGAATAACAGTACTTTCGCTTGCCTTGGCAATCGCAAGAGATTTTGGCTCCTGTGTCGTTTGGGCTGCTTGCTCTAAACTTAAATTTTCAAGTATTGGTGTTCCTGCTGCATAAAGCATGAGGACAACCACTACAAGCGCACCTGTCGAAACAACGACTTGGCGAACCGCTTTCGTTCTTCGATATTGTGCAATCTTTTTGATCATGCCTTGCATATACTTCAGATGCAAAAGCAAATGCACTAATAAAAAGGCAATCGCACCATAAGCAGTAAGCTTATGAATTTTGACAAACACAAATCGGTTGGCAATATCTAAACCAGGCAACAAAACAACGGAAATCATGATCCCTGAAATAAGGATCAGTATAATGGCTATCATCAGAAAAACATTAATACCAATGGCTCTTTTTGTCCGATGCGTCTTCTTTTTTCCTTTTTTAAAAATCATTTTAAACCATTCTTGATTCAACCCCAAATGGATAAACACTAAAACACATAATAATAATCCAAACACTTCATGGAAGACGAGTCCCGTTTGTGTTAAAAAATACATTGAAATAAATAATACACCCATAATACAATCGATCATTATTTTAAAAACAAATTTTTTCTTCATTTTTGACTCCTTTATCTTTTTATCTATCTTTTATTGATAGTATAATCAGAAAATGTGTCATTTCTTTGTTTTTTCATAAAAAAAAAGACCGCCCGGGTCTTTTTATGATCTATTTGTATTACTCATTCTCAAAAGCATCCCAATGCCAAAAACAATGAGGAATATACCGCCAGAAATAATACAAAAATCACAGAGTTGAACCTTAACAAACGCATCGCCTAGAATCGTTGTGATCGTAGATAAGTCTTGTTGATTTGTTTGGTCTTGCATTTGCACTCCGTCTTCGTTTAAATCCGTTTGGGGCAGTTTTATTTCATTTTGTTGATCGCTTTGAAGTAATTCCGTATTGTTTGTTGAACTCTTACTGATTTGCAATGGTACATAATAAACTAAACATAGTAAGCCTAAAAAAATTAAAACTATTATGAAAAATATTTGTCTTTTAGCTTTCATCCTTAAGCCCTCCTTGTATGATACTTTCTATTATACCATAAATTCAAGAATTGTCTAAGGTTTTTTGTGTTTTTTTAAAGCTTTAAATGCTATTTTTATTGGTCTCTTTTGTTAAATAGCCAGCCATTAATCCTTTTTAAACATCCCATTCCAATAAACGACTTAAAAAACGCGCAAGTTCTTCTGTTTTAGGCTGTGTAAAACATCTTTCACTTTTACCAAATTCTAGCAACTTTCCATCATATAAAAAGGCTAAATCCTCACAGGCGTGTCGGGCAAAACCCATCTCATGTGTTACAATGATAAAATTCATCCCTTCTTTTTTGAGGGTATCAATCGTATCAAGAACTTCGTTTGTATACTCTGGATCGAGTGCGGAGGTTGGTTCGTCCAACAACAAGAATTTCGGTTTTGAGGCAATCGCTCGTGCAATAGCAATCCGCTGGCGTTGTCCACCTGATAATTCTGCAGGACGCTTATGCTGGTCTTCTAATAATCCAAACTGATCCAATAAAGCTAACGCCCGTTTTTTTGCATCTTGTGCCGTATACCCGTACACCTTTTCCAGCGGTAAGGTAATATTTTTAATGGCTGACATATGCAAAAACAAACCACTCTGTTGGAAAACAAACCCAACATTGTGGCGATAGGCCATTAACTCTTTTTCACACTTACCAATATCTTTTCCTTCAATGCAGACCTCTCCTGAGGTTGGCAAGAGCAGCCCGCCTAATATCCGAAGTAAGGTCGATTTTCCTCCGCCAGAAGGGCCAACCAATGCAAGGGTTCTAACATCTTTATGAAAACAAATATCTGATAAAACATTGATTTCATCATCAAAACTTTTGGTCAAATGGGTTAAATCAACTTGCATAGCGGAACCGCCTTTCAAATCGTTCACTAATAAAACTAATCGGTAACGTCAAGCATAAGTAGAGTATCCCTAAAAAAATATAACACTCAAATAACTTGAAATTCGTCGATGAAATCTCACGAATGGTTTGCGTCATTTCAATGACCGAAATAATAGAAAGCAGCGACGAATCTTTAATAATCGATGCAAACTGCCCCGTTAATGCCGGGAGCGTTCGTGCAACCAACTGAGGTAAAATGACATAACGCAGTGTTTGTTTTCTCGTAAAGCCAACGGCTCGGGCTGCTTCTAGTTGTGTTTCATCTATAGAAAGTAAACTCCCTCGAATAATCTCTGAAATATAGGCCCCTTCGAATACAGAAAGAATCAAAACACCAGAAAGAAAGCGATTATCCACACCAAAAGCTGTTCCAATAATATAATAAAATAAGTAAATTTGCATGATCAATGGGGTTCCACGAATCAATTTAACATAAATTTTACTTAAATAACGATACAATAATACTGCCGAATTTTCACCAATTGCACTAATCACGCCCAAGAATAAACTAAGAAATAAGGAAACAATAGAAAGCAATACGGTCATTTTAAAGCCATCCCAAAGGCGCAATTTGAATTTTCCTACAAAGGAAAAATCAAATTGCAAACCTAAATCCCGAATAGCAAGACCAAAGACCGCGACCAGGATCAAACAAAGAATAAAATAATTCAGTATTGCTTTATAGGGTTGAACTTTATTCTCACGTTTCTCTGTAAATAAATGCCACATCTTTAATCTACATCAAAAAACCATTTGAATCCTAGCTCATCAAATGTTTTCTTTTCCTCCGATAAATATTTTTCTGACAATTCATCAAAACCACCTGCTTCTGTATACTCGTCAATAAAGGCATTCATTTGATCTAGCAATTCCGTATCGCCTTTTTGAACAGCAACGCCCCATTTTTCCGCATCTTGGAATGGAATAAAAATAGCGTCTGTTGTATCTTCATTGGCCTTCCAATTGCGATAAATCGTTAATTGATCATATAAAAAGGCATCTGCTTTTCCTTGGGTTACTTCTGTCACACAGGCCGATTCATCTGGTAAGGAAAGAATTTCGGCATTTGTAAGATTGTTACGTGCATAGATTTCTCCAGTAGACCCTACTTTTACAGCAACTGTTTTACCTTCTTGGTTAAGGTCTTCTGCTTCTGTGATTTCAGAATTTTTATTAACAAGCATTCCTAAAAGTGAATTCGCATATGGTTCTGAAAAATCAACCGTTTCAGCCCGTTCTTCTGTGATCGTCATAGACGAAATAACCATATCTGCCTTGCCTGTTTGAAGTGATGGAATAAGACCATCCCAAGCAGTGTTCACAATTTCAACATCTCGGCCAATATATTCTCCAAAGGCCTTTGCAAAATCAACGGAAATACCCGTTGGGTTTCCTGCATCATCTTTGGTTTCAAACGGTGGATAAGCCAGTTCCATAGCAACTACTAGGGGTTCCTCTGTATCAGTCGTTGTTGCCGATTCTTCTCCATTCGTACAGCCCGTGATCATGAACGTTAGTGCAATAACAAGTGTTAAAAACACATATTTTTTTTTCATCTTTTCTCCTCTTTTCATAAATGATTCTATATTAACATCTTTTTTAAATCCTGTCAAATTAATAGGTATAATGTTTATAAACCCTTAAATCTTCTTTTTTATCTTGAACAAACCTTTCAATTGCACTATAATAATTGTAAGGACTTTTAAACCCCTTATTTTAACAAGAAAGGATTTTTATAATGGTTACACCTCAAGAAAAAATGTATCAAAAATCGGCAGAACACATTATTAAACAATTAAAAAAGCGTAATATGGAAGGGTTTTATTTTAAATCTTCCACTGAATGTGTAGACTATATTGCTTCTCATATGGAAGAAAACGCAACGTTTAGCACTGGTGGAAGTATGACGCTAAGAGAGATTGGACTAACCGATCGTTTAAAAAAAACACATCCGTTTATCGACCGAAAAGCTGCTCAAACACCAGAAGAATCTCGCAAAATTTATAGCCAAATCGTCATGGCTGATTATTTTCTAATGAGCACCAATGCGATTACCTTAAATGGCGAACTCGTCAATATTGATGGTCTTGGCAATCGCGTTGCCTGTTTAACCTATGGGCCAAAAGAAGTTTTGATAGTTGCGGGAATGAACAAAGTTACTGCAGATTTAGAAACTGCCTATAGTCGTGTTCGAAATTTTTCTGCCCCAACAAATGCCATTCGCCTCGATTGTAAGACCCCTTGCGCTGCAACAGGTCTCTGTGGGCATTGTCACTCTGATGATTGTGTCTGTAGTCAAATTGTTGTCACACGCCACTCTCGACCAACCGGTCGAATAAAGGTCTTCTTAATTGGGGAATCCCTCGGCTATTAAAACAACGTTTTTTGCACTGTCTAGATACCTATACTTGCTTTTTAGGCATCGGCCCTAACGTCTCTATCTAAATTAAAAGGATCAAATAATCATTATTTGGTCCTTTTAATTTTCCTTTGGTAATAATTCTAATGCTTCTGCTTCCTTTTTCATACCTTCGATACAAATTGCTGCAACTTCTTTAACTGTCATATCTAGCATATCACATCCTTGTTGGATCACCTCTCGACTACAGCCTGCAGCAAACTTTTTATCTTTGAATTTTTTATTAAAACTTTTAATTTTCATATCACTAATGCCTGTTGGTCTCATTTTGGCTGCCGCTGAAATAATGCCCGTTAATTCATCTACCGTAAATAAGCTTTTTTCACAAAGTGTTTCCGGCTTCACATCACTACAAATACCATAACCATGACTTAATATCGCATGCACTTCTTCATCTGTTAATCCAGCTGCCTTTAAAGGATCAGCAGTATGTTGCAAATGTTCATCCGGATATTTTTCATAATCATAATCATGTAAATAACCAATTGCCTGCCAATGTTCAACATCTTCTCCAAAATGTTCTGCCATTGCACCCATTGCTGCAGAAACTGCAATTGCATGTTGAATGAGCGATGTTTTTTCTACCATTGTTGCATTTAATTCTTTTGCTTTTTCTAATGTTAACATCTTATTCTCCTCTATCTTTTTATAATATTATACGCTTTTTTTTGTTTAACTTCAAGGTTTTCTTAAAATTCTGCCTTTTTTTGCATTTCTACTTTACAAATCAAAATATTTCCCGTATAATTTTAACAAAGTAAGCATTGTATCTGCAAAGCAGAACGATAGCAGGAGGTATTAGTATAAAATGAAAAAAATGGAAACCGGTAAAATGGTTCAATTGTCTTTGTTAACAGCATTAATTATTTTAATGTCTGTTGTCCCTTTTCTAGGGTACATTCCTTTGGGAGTAACAAATGCAACAATTATTCACATCCCGGTTATTATTGGAAGTATTGTCCTTGGCCCTATCGCAGGAGCGTTTCTTGGTTTTATTTTTGGCTTAACAAGTTTTCTACATGCCACTTATGCACCAACCCTCGCTTCATTTATTTTTACACCGTTTTATTCGGTTGGAAATATTAGCGGTAATTTTTGGAGCTTATTTATCGCCTTTGTGCCGCGTATTCTAGTCGGTGTTGTTCCTTATTTTGTTTATCACCTGATCGCGAAACGCCAGCAAAAAATCGCCTTAATCACAGCCGGAGTTGCCGGGTCCTTGACGAATACATTACTCGTTATGAATTTTGTTTATCTCTTTTTTGGTGAAAGCTATGCTTCTATCACCAACACCGCCATTGACACACTATACTCCGCCATTATTGGGGTCATTTTTGTCAATGGGATTCCAGAAGCACTTTTAGCCGGCGCTTTAACCGTCGGAATTTGCACCGCTCTTTTTAAAGCTGGTGTTACACGATACACAGCACAGCGTGTATTCTCTAAATCTGAATAATTAACAGCATAAGCTTACTTTTAAAACCGATGTTAACCATCGGTTTTTTTATTGTCTTTTAAAGATTGATCGTCTTTCTACTTTGCACCAATCTTCTCTCTATAGAACGCTTCTTATTGACTTTTTAAGAAAAAGCCCTTATAATAACGTTAGAAAGGAATTACTTATGAATATATTATCCATCCTTAATCTTAAAAAATCTTATGGCGAAAAAATGCTTTTCGAAAATGTTAACTTTAGCGTTGATAGCCACGATAAAATTGGTGTTATTGGCGTTAACGGCACAGGGAAATCCTCTTTACTACGCATCTTAGCTGGGAAAGATCAACCGGACTCGGGATTGATCGACTATTTTGGCAAAATCCGTGTGGAATATTTAGCGCAAACGCCAGATTTAGATCCTACCTCTACCGTTATTGAACAAGTTTTCAAAGCCGATACCAAAGAATTAAATCTTATGCGGGATTATGAAAGTACCTTAGCTGCTCAAGAAGAACAACCAAATGACCCTACACTTCAGAAACACCTTCTGAAATTAACAGATCGTATTGATGCACTCCATCTTTGGAATTTAAAATCACAAATTGAAACCATCCTGACACAATTAGGCATTACAGAATTCAATAAAACAATCGCTACTTTATCGGGTGGACAACGTAAACGGGTTGCCATGGCTTCAGTTTTACTCTCTCCCTGCGACCTTTTAATTCTAGATGAACCGACCAATCATCTTGATAACGTAAGTATCGATTGGCTTGAAAACGAACTAAAATCTCGTAATGGTGCGTTGCTAATGGTCACTCATGACCGCTACTTTTTAGACCGTGTCGTTCAAAAAACTTTTGAACTTGATCAGGGTACCCTCTATGAATATTCCGGGAATTATTCTGAATTTGTTGAAAAAAAAGCTGCACGCCAGGCTTTTTCTTCTGTCCTCGAACAAAAAAGGCAAAATTTATATCGGCGTGAACTTGCTTGGATGCGACGTGGTGCACGTGCCCGAACAACAAAACAAAAAGCACGCATCCAACGCTTTGATACCATCAAAGAAGCAGAAATTCAAACATCTGAAGATATTTTAAACATTAATGTCGGGTTTACACGCCTTGGCAAACAAGTCATCGAATTTGACAATCTCACTAAAGCATTTGGGGATCTTGCCATCATCAACAATTTTTCCTATATTTTCGGTCCAAATGCGCGTATAGGCATCATCGGTAAAAACGGCAGTGGTAAATCAACCCTTCTCAATCTTATTGCCGGAAAAATAGTCCCGGATTCTGGACATATTATTATTGGTGACACCGTAAAACTTGGCTATTTTTCGCAAGAAAATGAAGATATGGACCTTAATTTGCGCGCTATTGAATATATCCGTGAAGGCGCTGAAACAACGCAAAATGCATCGGGTGAAATCATCACAGCCGCTCAAATGATGGAACTTTTCTTATTCGATCGTAGCGCTCAGTGGATCCGCATTTCAGAACTTTCTGGTGGAGAACGTCGCCGACTCTATCTGCTTCGGATCTTAATGATGGCGCCAAATGTCTTATTATTAGATGAACCCACAAACGATTTAGATATTGACACCCTGAAAATTCTTGAAAACTATTTAGATGACTTTAAAGGCGCTGTCTTAACGGTTTCTCATGACCGCTATTTTTTAGATCGTATTTGCCATACTATTTTTTCTTTTGCATCGCCAGGATCTATTCTAACCCAAACGGGAAATTATTCTGATTTTATGCAAAAGCATCCTTTAACAACTCCGTCTGACAAATCCGATAAAGCTACTGAAAAATATAAACCTAAACACGATAATAAACCACGCCTGACGTGGAAAGAGCAACAGGAATATAAAACGATTGATACCGATATTGAAAAAATGGAAAACCGCCTTGATGCAATCAGCGTAGAGATGGCGGCTGCAAGCTCTGACTATACGCGCTTGCAAGCTTTGTCAGAAGAACAAGACACCCTTGAAGAAACACTTCTTGATAAAATGGAAAAAAAGGAAAAGTATGAAGCTATTTTAAATATATAATAAAAAAACGCTTGTAGAAGAATCTACAAGCGTTTTTTTTAATCTGTTAATTGTGTTTAGACCTTTAATCATCAATCTATAAAAGCGCACTTTTCATAGACGCTTTTTTGAACGACTCTCTTTTAAAAACCTTTATTTAATCTATTCTACTGAAGGAACTTCTTCTACTGAATCAATCATTTTAGAATATCGTGCAACGGTATAAGTACAAACTAAATCGCCTGTAACATTATTCATCGTTTCAAACATATCCAAGATCGGATTAATCCCTAGAGCAAGTCCGACAATAATGGCAACTTGACCACCATCTAATCCCATATTTTGTAAAATAATGAATAGAAGCATTAAACTACCACCTGGTACACCACCCGCGCCTACAGAAGCTAAAACAGTTGTAATAACCAAAATTGCTAGCGTACTAAAGCTTAACTCTAAACCAAACATATTGGAAGCTAAAACTGCAAACATCGGTAAATGTACACATACACCATCCATATTAATGGTTGAGCCTAATGGTAAAGCAAATGAAGATAAACTTTCATTAATATGCAACTCTTCATCTGAAATGCGTAAAGAAACCGGTAACGTTGCTGCACTACTTCTTGTAACAAAAGCAGTTAGCATCGCTTCTTTGATTGTTGACATAAAATGATATGGGTTTTCTTTTAAAACAAAGGCCATTAAAAGCGGATAAACAATAAACATCATCCCTAAAACGCCCAATATAACACCGACAGTTAATGTGACATATGGTCCAAATAAAGCAGAACCATATTGTGCAAAATTTGTTGATGTCAATGCAAAAACCCCAATTGGAGAATAGGCTAAAATCCAATCAACCATTTTAAAAACAGCTTCTTTGGAAACATCCATTAAATCCAATAGTTTGGAAACCTGTTCTTTTGTTTTGTTTCCTCTTGTATCCGAAATAATTTTAAGTGCTAAACCAAAGGCAATTGAAAAAACAATAATTGCTAAAAATTCGCCATTGGCTAACGCAGAAAATGGATTTTGAAACATACTCATAAATACATCAACAAGTGATCCTGCTGAATCTTGACTAACCTCTGCTAACTGGCCAGAACTTGCTAAGCCTTCCCACGCAGCTTTGGATGATGATCCTCCTGGATTGAAAGCAAGGGCTAATACAGAACCAACAACAGCTGCTAATAGCGATGTTAGAAAATACCATCCGATTACTTTAATCCCAATCCGACCAAATTCTTTCGTTGGTAAAGATGCCGCTCCTAAAATTAATGATAAGAAAATAACTGGAACAACAATCATTTTCAACATAGCAACTAAAACATTCCCAAATGGGGAAACAACAGCAACATAGCTGCTAATGTCTACTTTAGATAACCATAAACCAATCCCGACCAATAAGCCGACAATAAAGGCAACGATAATCTGTACGACTAAATTTTTCTTCATGAATCCTCCTCTAAAAATTTCATATAAAATTTGCAAAAATCATCTTACAACATTCTGTCTCTTATTTTACATAAAAGTATATTGGTTTGCAAGGATTTTTTAATCAATTTTAAAGAAAAGTATACAATTTTGCCTTGAACATAAAAACAAAAGCTCCCTACATAATAGATTTAAGCGTTTTTTTATATCTACGGTCGTTCTGTGTTACTTTATCTCTGTTAAAAAAAATATTTTGCCAGGGCTTTACTAATCCCCTCTTCATCATTACTGCTTGTTATCACATTTGCGGCATCTTTAGCTTCTTGATAGGCATTTTCCATTGCGACCCCTAAACCCGCATATTTCAGCATTGTAAGGTCATTTAATCCATCTCCAAAAGCCATTAGCTCTGTTGCGTCTAGGTTCAATTGCTCTAAAAGCACTTTTAAACCGGTGTCTTTGCTAATCCCTAAAGGCACAATTTCCATAAAACAACTTTCCGAAAAGTAAAGGCCGACCTCATTGTTGAGTTCTTTTTGCAAAACTGGCAACATTTCCTTCAGTTTTTCAGGCTGGCCAGCGCCAACCATCTTATTGACAGGACGGTCCATTACCGCTAATAAATCAGGCACTTCTTTAATTTCTAGTTTACAATTTCTCGCTTCCATATGCATGGAAGCATCTTCCTTGTTTGTCCAAATACAATTTTCACTGGCTTTATTTTCTAAAAAATCATTATAGGTCATAATATTAATACCATAGCATGTGGCAACATCTATAATTGTTTTATAAAAATCCGGATTTAAAAGAACATTATTAACCAGTTGTTGATCCTTACACCGAACAATGCGTCCACCGTTATAGGCCATTAAATAGCCATTATACTGATCAAGTTCTAATTCATCCGCTAAAAAGTCCATGCCGGACATTGGTCGTCCAGAAGCCAACACAACAGCTGCGCCTTCTTTACCAGCACGCTGAATCTTTTTTTTCGTCTCCGCTGTAATTTTTTTTTCAGATGTTGTTAATGTTCCATCTAAATCAAAGGCTAACATTGAATATTTCATTTCTTTCCCTTTCATCATCTCTCTTTTAATTTTTTCCCTCTGCTTCAATTGTGTTATAAATGGTCTCATATATTTTTTGTGCACGACACATTGCTTCATCAATTTTTGCATAATTTTGATCTCTCAGGCTTTGAACAACCATTGCATATTGGGCATATAATGTTGTCATAGAAAGATTTCCCGCAAGTCCTTTACACGAATGTGCAGCTGATTCTAATGTCTTATAGTCCTTTTGCCGAAAAGCTTCAAAGGCTTCATTAAAATGTGTATCTGAAAGAAAACATCTTAAATATTTTTCGTAAATATCTTTTACTCCTGAAAAACGCTTTAATCCCTGCTGATAATCGATCCCTACTGCTTCTAAAACTTCCCGATTCATTTCTCACTTCTCCTCATACACCTTTAGCCTTTTAAAAGCCTTGTTTAGGCCTTCGATCGTATTTTAATTCTGAAGAAAATCGATACTTTTCTAAAATCAATCGTTTTGATTAAATGAAAAACCCCTTTTCGGCTGTCATTGATTCCTAAATCCTTTAAGGCTTTAAGTATCCCTAGTTTTCCTTCTCGTATTTTTTGAAGTCTAAAAAACGCCTCCTGCCTGACTTAATGGCTTCCGTCAGCACAAAGAAACGTTTTTTAATCAGTTGTTTTTTATCAAGTTTTTGAGTTGTCGATGAAATTTGTCAGAGCATTGAATTTCCAAACAGTTTTCTATGCTTCCCTCCTGATAATAGAGGGCGTAGGTTTTTTTTGTTTTTGATTTAAGTAAGGTACATTTAATCGTTTTGCCATTTATTTTTTTCTTTTCTTCAATAGGTACAATTTCTTTGAATGTTCCCACTGGAATATTTGCGATTTCCTTTTTAAAAAAAAGAAATTGACGATTAATATTTAAATACCGATTGCTTAATACTAAAAAGAAATGCATTGACATAAAGCGAAAAGAAAAAATCAACAAAATCGTCAATACGACAACGGCAATACTACCAATCATCGAAACCAATTCTTGATTTTCCCAATATACCATCTGTGATGTATAGAAAAATAAGAATCCAAACACAACAGCAAATAGAATGCCAGTCACCCACATACTAATTCCTTCAAAAATAAGATTTTCTCTTGCTTTAACAGCCATTTATTTCTCCTTGTTTTGTAGAATATTCTTATTATAACGTATCTATCCGGTTTTTTCAAGCATAAAAAAAACAGTCAAGAAAAATCTTAACCGTTTTTTTTATCTCTAAATTACGCTTGATCAATAGCGCCTACTGGACACTGGTCTGCACAAGCACCACAATCGATACATGTATCAGGATCAATTTCGTAAATATCTCCTTCTGAAATAGCGTCTACTGGACATACGTCCATGCAAGAACCACAAGCAATACAACCATCTGAAATTTTATAAGCCATGATATTCTCCCTTCGAAACATAAATTATTATTTTGACTCTTCTATTATATCTTTTTTTTTTAGAATTGCAAGTATAAAAAGCAAATTAAATTAATTTTTTGTCAATTTCGAACTTTTCTTTGGTTTCGACTTATTGCGGTTGGAATTATTTCCTTTATTATTGCTATCTTTCGTCGTCCTTTTCTTTTTGTTAGTCTCGCCATTATTCTTAGATTTCTCTTGATTTTCTTTCTTTTCTTTACCGTTTTTAGGTCTTTTATTGCTATTGGCTCTTGATCCTATTTTTTTTTTTGAGGGTGTTTGGTTTTGATCCTTTGATTTTTTATCTTTTTGAGACGCTTTTTGGTACTCAATCTCTGTTAAAGGATAGGTTTTTATTTCCAAATCTCCTTTTGCGTCAGTTCGTTTAATTGTCACTGTTTCTTTTAACGCATTCACTTTATAGACCTGTCCCTCGCCATCTGGCGTCATGACGGTCTTGCCATACTTAGGCATTCTCTTATTCACTTCTTCGTAAAATGCCTCTTCAAAATTCAAGCAACAGAGCAAACGACCACAAGCCCCTGAAATTTTTGTTGAGTTTAATGATAAGTTTTGTTCTTTAGCCATTTTAATCGAAACGGGTTTGAAATCTCCCATCCATTTAGAACAACAGGTTTGGCGACCGCACATCCCAATACTTTTATAAACGGCTGCTTCGTCTCGAACCCCAATTTGACGCAATTCAATTCGAAGATGTAAAACAGTTGCCATATCTTTAACAAGCTCTCTAAAATCTACTCGTCCTTCTGCTGTAAAGTAAAAAACAGCCTTTTTCCGGTCAAACGTAAAATCGACATCAATTAATTTCATCTTAAGCTTATTTTGCTTAACTTTTTCTAGAAATACCTCACGGGCAAATCCTTTTTTTTCTAAAAGTTTTTGATAAACTTCATCATCTTTCGGTGTAGCAATGCGACGAATGCCTTTAAGGGGTCTCACAACATCATCTGCTGGAACCTCTCTTGCCGCCAAAGCTACTTCTCCATATTCTACACCGCGAGCTGTTTCTACAATCACGTGATCAAACTGTTTAATCGGCAAATTGCCTGGATCAAAATAATAAATTTTTCCAACAGTTTTAAAACGCACGCCCGCTACGGTTATCATATCTGACATGTTTTTCTCCTATTTATTTTTTCATTCCGGACTCTCCGGTCTGTTATTTATTGCGATTTTCATTAAGGTTATGAGCGTTGCTTCCCATTGTAGCCTTAAATTAATATTATATTGTATTTTATCTAAAAAATCAAACAAAGTTTCCAATATACTCAATGTTTTATGTGCATTTAAGAATTTATAATACTGTCGTTGTAATGGGTTTTCAATTGCTCCTGGCGTTTTTTGCAAGGAATAAAAAGAATAGAGTTCATGAAACCAATGAATCTGTGTTTCTACAATTACTTGGCTTTGACCTTTTTGATTGGCTAAGTCTTCTGCCAAGGGGAAAACTTCGAACAAATCCCCTTTTAAAATTTTAAAAAGCTGTCTAAAAAGGCTTGATTCCTCTAACGGATTGGCTTGATTACTTAAATAACTAAGGGCTTGTCCTGGAATCCCTAATGATTTTTTGATTGCCAATGCCATGTCCTTGTCATAAGCATGCCCTTTGACCTTTAAAAAGGCCTGCATTTCTCTTTCATCAAGGGGCTTTAAATCAAAAATTTGACAACGCGATCGAATCGTCTCTAAAAGTAACTCTGGTTGACTCGCATTCAAAATAAAGAGATTATGGGAAAGGGGTTCTTCTAGGCTTTTAAGCAGTGCATTTTGAGCTTGGCTGGTCATTTTTTCAGCCTCTAGAATCATAATAATCCGCAATGCAGATTGATAGGGTCGCATGGGTAATCGCGCAATATGCTCCCTCACTGTTTTAATTTTGATCGTTGCTCCATCCGGTTGAATGATTAAAAAATCGGGATCAACCCCTTTTTTAATTTTATGCATCATTTCATGAATTGCTTTTTCATCATTGCCCAAATGATTCACTTTTGCTAAAATTGCTTCTGCAAAAGCCAAAGAAATAGTTTGTTTTCCTAATCCTTGGTTTCCTGTAAATAGATAGGCATGTCTAAATTTATTGTTTGCGACTTCTTCCCTTAAAAAATTAACGAGCGGGTTTTGTCCATAGACTTGACTGAAAAAGTTCATGATAATTGATCCACAACTTTCTGATAAATTTCTTCATGAATGGCTTCGATACTCCGAAGGCCCGTTTGATTAACACAACAAATTTCTTGCCATCCGTATTTTGTCACAAGTTCAAGCGCATTTTGATAGGACTGCTTTAAATATTCTGGGTGACTTTCATGAATATCTTTTTTAGCCTCTCCCGTTATCTTATTCGCACGGTTTTCCATAAGTTTCGCACTTTCTCTTGGCGGAATATTTAAGAAAAAGACCAAATCTGGTTTGGGTAAAGCTAATAAATTAAATTCATAATCATAAAGCCACGTTAAAAACCGTTCTCTTTCTTTCGGATCACTAATTTTACCGGCCTGATGGACCATATTAGCGGTTGTATAGCGGTCTGCTAATACAATTCCCCCTTGATTATAAAAGTCTTCATAGTCTTCTTTATAAGATGCATATCGATCTGCCGCATAAAACGTTGAGGCAATATAAGCATCTACGGATGATGGGTCTTTCCCAAAATCACCTGCCAAATAATGTCGAATCATTGCTGAAGAATCTTTATCATACCGTGGATAAGAAATCTTCATCACCTTTTGACCTTCCTGGCTTAAGCGGGTATAAAGTTTTTCAGTTTGCGTTTGTTTGCCGCTGCCATCTACCCCTTCAATCACAATTAACTGTCCTTTTTGCTTCATAACTACTCCACTATCTCAATTTTATTGTCTTTTAATCCTAGCACGCGCTCACCTGCTTCTTGACTGCGTTGAATCTGTTGAACCTGTTCAACTGTAATTTTTGTACCAGGTACCAAAATTGGAATCCCTGGTGGATAGGGGATCACAAAATCACCCGCTATTTTGCCAACTGTATCTTCTAATAAACACGCCTGCTTGGTTCCTTTAAAAAAGGCTTCCCCCATCGGGCTTCCCAATTGAGGTAGTGGCATGATGGGCTCTTGAAGCAATAAACCCGCTTCGTAAGCGCTTTTATTCTCGCGATCAATCCCCGCAATGAGGCGATCTAAATCGTCAATGGTGGTTCCCATACCGGTCATCGCTAAAAGATAATCTTTTTCTGCAAATTCAAAAACCAAGCCATCTTTTTCCCGTAATCTTTTTTCAATGGTCGGACCATTGCCTGATTTTACATGAAAAAGCCATTTACTGGTATCATATGCTGCTGTCGGTCGTTTTAATGTGATATTGGCTGTGTGGTCTTGATGCTTAAAAAAATGCTGCCACTTTAGGTCAATCTGAGCAAATTGTTCATTCGCCTCAGTTGCCGCTTCATCAATGGCATTCTCAATACTCATCATTAATGGGTATGACGGACTACTACTTTGAAGCATTGTTAAAAGCCGTGCAATCTTAATCGCATCCACACGATTGCCTTGTTGATGCAAGACTGCCGATTGCGTCAATGCACTTAAAATTTTATGTGTTGATTGAATGACAAGATCCGCACCTGCTGTCACCCCATCTTCTGGTAAATGATCACAAAATTTGAGATGGGCTCCATGGGCTTCATCTACAATCAAAAATTTTCCTTTTTGGTGTAACACCTTCGCAATAGCCCTGGTGTCACTAACACTTCCGTAGTACGTTGGATTCACTAAAATCATCCCTTTTACATCAGGATTTTTTTCAAGGCAGTCTAAAACGGCCTCTTTCGTGATCAAAACGCCCAACCCCTGTTCAATTGTTGGTTGAATAAAGACTGGCTCAATTCGCCCAAACATTAAAGCAGAATAAACACTTTTATGACTATTAAGTGGCACAATCAACTTTTCTTTCTCTTGGCAGGTTCCCATAATAGCTGCTAAAATGCCAACTGTTGTTCCACCAACCAAAAGGTGTGTTTCTTCTGACCCATAAAGGGCTGCAATCTTTTCTTGCACTGCAGCAATAATCTCAACAGGGTGATGTAGATTGTCTGTTCCTTCTATTTCTGTATAATCCAAAGCCATGAAATTGACATCGTGATTGGTTCGTCCTTTATGCCCTGGCATATGCAATCGGCAAAGTTTCGAATCCGCCAAACTCTGGCATCGTTTCTCTAATAATCTTTCTTTCATGTCTATTAGTTTATCATAAATTTTTTTAAAAGTAAAGCATGAAAGGTTTTTTAAGCTTGCTTAACAAGGCTTGCTTAAAGGCATTTTTTCTAAAAAAAAAAGAGCCCTAATAGGCTCTGAAATCATTGAACAATGGTCTTTGTCTTTCAACAATCATCCATTGTTCAATGCAAACATTTTAACACTCACCTGTCACATTTGCGATACAGGTTTTAATCCTCTTTTTTCTGAGAACGTAAACTTGCTCCAGGTTCAATATTTTCTGTAACTTCTGGCAGAATAGCATCATGACCTTCTGGTAAAATAGCGGCTAAAATAATACCAATCAGTGCAGAAAGTGCCAAACCAGACATATTCAAGGTACCTGTAATTGGAATACTATCACAACCAATCCCAATAACAATAACAATTGACGCAATCATTAAATTTCGGCTATTGCCAAAATTGATCCGATTATTAATTAAAATACGTACCCCAATAGAAGCAATCATCCCATAGAGAACAATCGAAATCCCACCGGTAACAGGACTAGGAATACTGGTAATCAGTCCACCAACTTTTCCTAGAAGACCAATACACATTGCAAAAACAGCCGCAATACGCAAAGTCGCAGGATCATAATTTTTTGTGACCGCTAAAACCCCTGTATTTTCACCATAAGTTGTATTTGCAGGGCCCCCTAATAATCCAGCAACTGCTGTCGCAACACCATCGCCTAGAAGGGTTCTGTGGATCCCAGGATCAACAATGAAATTTTTACCAACAACCGCAGAATTCGTTGTAATATCCCCAACATGTTCAATGAGGGTAACTAACGCAATTGGCGCAATGGCTAGAATAGCATCGGCTTTAAAAACTGGAATACACGTAATTTGTGCAATAATTTGTGGATCCATAAAGGAGAAGAAATGGGCTTGTTCAACCGCTGTCATATCAACGAAGCCAAACGGAATAGAAACAATATAACCAATAATAATAGCAAATAAAATTGGAAGAAGGTTATAAATGCCACGGGCATAAACGGAGATAACAATAATTGTTGTTAGGACACACAGTGTCACAATACTTGCAGATAAACTAAAGGTTGAAATACCGGTTGCGTCAGTTATAAAAAAGGCATTGCTAATGGCAGAACCACTCAAACGCAATCCAATAACGATGATAACCGGGCCTGTCACAATTGGAGGTAAATATTTATCAATTTTTTCATACCCCACAACTTTAATAATCAATGAAAAACACATGTAAATCAGTCCTGCAACAATAAGCGCCCCTTTAACGGATGCTAACTTTGTAAGGAACTCTGGGTCTCCCAATCGGGTATTTCCCATGACGGCAATAATGCCTCCCATAAATGCAAAACTAGACCCCAAAAATACAGG
>Ga0172378_10001556_pt1 | contig 21259 bp, 14 predicted proteins | sample GrowelOW332metaG_FD_119755 | JGI IMG/M metagenome (GOLD analysis project Ga0172378, IMG submission 119755) | Groundwater microbial communities from an aquifer near a municipal landfill in Southern Ontario, Canada - Pumphouse #3_1 metaG | ecosystem: Environmental > Aquatic > Deep subsurface >... | reverse complement strand
TTCTTCAAAATTAACAACCTTAACATTTAATTCTTCTTTGATTAATGATGTTAATCCACTAATAAGTGTTTGATATTTACCATCAACAATGACTTCAGATAGGGGTTGTCGTACTTTAATTTGCGCATCTTCTCGTGCAGAACGCCCTAAACTAACCAATTCCCGTACTAAATCCATTGGTGCTTCAATATCATCTGAAATTAAAGCTTCATTGGCTTCTGGATAGTCTGCTAAATGAACCGATTCTTCACCAGTTAATTTTGTATAGATTTCTTCAGAAATATAAGGAGCCATTGGTGCAATAAGTCTCGCAATGCCTTCTAATATTTCCCAGGTTGTATTATAAACAGCTTTTTTATCGTCATCTAATTCACTCGCCCAAAAACGTCTACGATTTCGTCTAATGTACCAATTCGATAAGTCTTCATTAATAAAGTTTTGAATTTTGCGTACTGCATGTGTCAAATCACAAACATCTAATTCTTCATGCACGGCTTTAATCAATCGATTGTATTTTGACAAAATCCAACGGTCAATCACAGGACGTTTATCATATTCAACAAAGAAAGTCCGTGGATCTAATTGATCTGTATTTGCATAAAGCGTAAAAAAGGCATAGATATTTTTTAATGTATTAAAAAATTTGCTTTGAACTTCTTTTAATCCATCAATGTCAAATTTAGTTGGTGTCCATGCTGGTGAAACATAAAGTAAATACCATCTTAATGCATCTGCGCCATATTTATCAAACAGCATAAACGGATCAACCGTATTCCCTTTTGATTTAGACATTTTCTGTCCACTGGAATCTAAAATCAAGTCATTCACTAAAACACTCTTATAAGGCGATTTTCCTGTAACAAAGGTTGCAATCGCTAACTGAGAATAAAACCATCCACGTGTTTGGTCAATTCCTTCACAAATGAAATCTGCAGGAAACTGGCTTTCCCAAAGTTTTTGATTTTCAAAAGGATAGTGATATTGTGCAAAAGGCATTGATCCAGAATCAAACCAGCAATCAATAACATCTGGAACCCGTGTCATGCGACTACCACACTCTGGGCAGGTGAAATGAACGTCATCAACATATGGACGATGTAACTCAATATTTTCAGAAATCTCTTCAATGGCTTTTTCTTTCAGTTCTGCCCTTGAACCAGCAGATTCTAAATGATCACATTTTGGATTATCACAGCGCCAAATATTTAAAGGGGTTCCCCAATAACGACTTCTTGAAATCGCCCAATCATTTAAATTTTCTAACCAGTTGCCAAAACGTTTTTCGCCAACATAATCTGGATACCACGTTACGCCCTTATTATTTTCAATCAATTGATCTTTAATTTTGGTTATTTCAATATACCAACTTGGTCTTGCATAATAAATCAAAGGTGTTTTACAACGCCAGCAATGTGGGTAATTATGAACGATTTTTTCTTTTTTAAAAAGCACACCTTTTTCTTTGAGCCATTTAATAATTTGTAAATCCAACCCATCTTCCATAACAAAATGGCCTTTCCACGGTGTTGCAGTATATTCGCCATTATCGGCTACTGGTTGAATAACCGGCAAATTATATTTTCGACCTACTTGATAATCATCTTCTCCAAAAGCAGGGGCAATATGGACTATCCCTGTCCCATCTTCTGTCGTAACATAATCGGCACACGTAATAAAAAACGCTTTTTTATGAACAGGTACAAAATCCATCAACTGCTCATATTCTATGTTTTCTAAGGCAGATCCCTTCATTTCTTCAAGAATCTCATAGCTTTCGCCTAACAATTTATCGGCCAACACTTTTGCACAATAATAAATAGCACCTTTGCTTTTCGCTTTAATATAGTCTGCTTGTGGATTCACACAAAGAGCAACATTTGCCGCTAATGTCCAAGGGGTTGTTGTCCATACCAAAAAATATTCTTCGATATCTTTTCTTTTAAAAGCAACGGTTACGGTATTTGTTTTAATTTCTTGATATCCTTGAGCCACTTCATGAGACGCTAAACCGGTTCCACATCGTGGACAATACGGTAAAATTTTATGGCCTTCATAGATAAAATCTTCTTTGAAAAACTTATTTAATATCCACCATACTGATTCAATAAAATCATTGTCAAGTGTAATATAGGGGTGATCTAAATCAATAAAATAGCCCATACGTTGTGTCATATCACGCCACATTTTTTCATATTTAAAGACAGAAGCTTTACATTTGTCGTTAAATTTTTGAATGCCATAGGCTTCAATTTCTGGTTTACTTGAAATATTTAATTCTTTTTCAACTTCAATTTCAACAGGTAAACCATGTGTATCCCATCCAGCTTTTCGAACAACACGTTTCCCCTTCATGGTATTATATTTACAAACAGAATCCTTTAGCGTTCTCGCTAAAACATGATGGATCCCCGGTTTGCCATTAGCTGTTGGCGGCCCTTCAAAAAAGACAAAATTTTCTTTACCTTTACGGTTTTCAATTGATTTATTTAAAATATCGATTGATTCCCAATGCTGACTGATTTGTCCTTCTGTTTCTTTAACACTTTTATTCGATAATGGTTGAAACACAGTTGTTACTCCCTTCAATATGCGATTTATTTTTCTTCTATTTATACTTGAATTCTTTTATTATACCATTTTTTCATTGATTTGCAAGATGTTTTTCAGATATTCAGCATTGAAAAACGCCTTTTAGTAAACTGATGATTTACTGAAAAGCGTTTTTGTTAATGGAACTTTTTATGGTGTTTTATGCTTGGTCCATTCAACTGAATCATTTAATATTTTTAAGGTCTCTATTATCTTAAGATGCTTATATACTTGGTCATTATTACTTTTTTTGGTGACTTTTAATCATTCTATCCGCAATTTCTCTTGGTGATTTTCGCGTATCCATTGCATGTTTTTGAATATAGCGATGCGCTTGTTGTTCTGTCATATTATATTCTTTCATGATCATTAATTTTGCACGATAGATGATTTTGATTTCTTCCATTTTCTTTTTAAGTTCTTCATTTTGTTTTTGAAGATCTTCTATCTTTTGTTGAGAATGTTGAACAAAACGAATTTGTTGTATTAAAATTTGTCGCTTAATGGGTTTGGTCATTAAATAAATTGGTGTGTCACTGATTTCTTCTTCGACATCACTTTCCATTTCTGCTTTAACCATTAAAACAACCGTTATAGAAGAAAGTTCACTGATGTCTATTGCTAACTCCACACCCAATTCATCTGTCAGTGGTGTGTTAATTAGGACAAGATCATAGTCTCTTTCTTGTAATCGACGTCGCCCCTCACTGCCTGAAAATGCATAGTCCACCAAGCTGTAATCTAAAGCATTTAATATCTCCGATAAGTGTCTATTTGAATCTGTATTTCTGCTCACCAGCAAAGCGGCGTACATCCTTTCACCTTCTTCCAGATTTAAATGTATTTAAAATAATGTTCTGTTTCCCATGCATGTACACAAGTCATAAAATCATTCACTTCTTGTCGTTTTTTTTCTAAATAAATTTCTTTAATTTTTTTACCCAAAACAGTTTCGATCATGCTATCTTTTTCCATTGCATCAAGTGCATCCTTTAAAGATGCTGGCAATTTTTGATCAACTTTTATATTGCCCTGTACTTGTCCTTCTAATCCTTCTATTCCTGCTGCTAAAATCGTTGCATATACTAAATAGGGATTACAAGAAGGATCGGGTGTTCTAAATTGGATACTGTAACCATTTTTGTGTTCAATCAAACGATAACCTGAAATAAATTGTCCTTTTGGTTTGCGATTTTCACACAAACGTTTATATGAATTAATCAACGGATTCGCCAAAGCAGTTATCCCATCAATATGTGCCATCACGCCCTGTGCAAAGGATTCTGCTTCTTCTTTGGTCATTAAGTGATCCCCAGGTTCATTATTTGAAAATCCTACATTAATGTGCATTCCTGACCCAGATTCTCCATTTAACGGTTTAGGCATAAAGCTTGCATGATAACCATTGCGTCCAGCAATGGTTTTAACCACATGTTTAAAGGTCATTAAATTATCCGCTGCTTCAAGAGTTTCTGCATTTGAAAAATCAATTTCATGCTGACCCCTCGCCGATTCATGATGTGAGGATTCAATTTCAAATCCCATATTTTCTAAAGTAAGAATGATTTCGCGTCGCGTATTCTCTCCTTTATCCACTGGTGCTAAATCAAAATAGCCTGCTTGATCACTTGGAACTGTTATTGGTTCTCCACTTTCATCTGTTTTAAAAAGGAAAAATTCACATTCGGTTCCAAAGTCAAAATGATAGCCTAGATTTTCTGCTTTTATAATTTGTTTTCTCAAAATATGTCGGCAATCTGATTGTGCATATTCGTCCTTGTTTTTTTTGATATCACAAATGAGTCGTGCAACTTTTCCACGCTGTGGTCGCCATGGTAAAATTTGCATGGTTGAAAGATCAGGATATAACCGATAGGTTTCATCCTCTGTTTCAAAATAACCTTCAATCGCTGACCCATCAAATGCAACTCCTGTAAATAGAATATGTTGAAACTGCGTATTTGATATTGCAATATTCTTATTCTGCCCAAAGAGACTGGTGAATTGCATTCTTATAAATTTCACATCATTATCTTCAATAAAAGTTAATGCATCAATATTATTTTCTCCAGTCATAATTTCCTCCTTAATTATTTTCTACGTATATACTATTATAAGGGTTATTGGCACTCGGTGTCAATTTATAAAAAGGAACGCTTAATATTTCTTTTAGGTCTACATCAAAAAGCGTACTGTACTTCTGAAGATATGGCATGATTTCATCCATTTCTAGTGTTTCACACTTCTTATAAACGACCTGTGGCGCAATGTATTGTGGTACTTCTTTCGATCGAATATACATAGCACCGCCATGCATCCCAGTTCCACAATAACGCCCTGTTGGAAAAGTTTCACTTTCTAATCCTAATACAATAATCTTGCCACCCGCTTGATATTCGCCTAAAAAAGATCCAGTTGTTTTGCCGATAACAAGGACTGGTTGGTGTTCCATGTAGGCTTTCATATGAATCCCTACACGGTAACCACCATATCCTTTAACATAGACAATCCCACCACGCATTGCATAACCAAGGGTATCCCCTGCATTACCATGCACAATCATTTCGCCACTATCCATTGTATCGCCAACGGCATCTTGTACATTCCCAAAGATGGTTATTTGGGTATCTTTTAAATAAGCGCCTAAAGCATTTCCTGGTGTCCCATAGATTTCTAAATTTTTATTAAAAACGCCCGTCCCAATATATCGCTGTCCTAAAACATTTTTTATCGTAATGTTTTGGTCTTGGACTTCTTTAATTTCATGATTTAATTGCGTATAATATTTATTTGTTGCATCAATAATCATTTTTTTCTCCTAATGCGCTGCACTGAGCTTCTTAAAGCGTTCATTATGGCTAAAAGCTGCTAATTGGGGGGTCTTCATCATTGTTTCCATATCGATGGTTGAACAATCGGTTTGCTGTCGAATCAAATTCGCATAAATACCTGGACGGACAAAATCGCCAATCAGTACAAAGCCTTTTAAATAATTCTCTTTAAAATAGAATTTTTTAATGTCATCCCCATCCGTTACGCTCTTACATTCCCCATTTAAATCGCCTGCTGTAAAAATATGCATGCCCAATAAACCTAATGAATTAATTGGAAAAGCTTTTTCGAAAATCGTGGCTTTTCCTGCCATATTTAAACCCGCTACTTCCCCTTGCATATAAGCATTTGGTAAAATAGCCATGTTTTTATCCATCTCTGCACTCATATCATAACTCATAGTACAATCACCTGCTGCATAAATATCTGCTTTAGAGGTCAATTGCTGTGTGTCTGTTACAATACCACGTGCCGTTTTAAGTTCTGCTTTTTCCGCAAGACTTGTCGCTGGTCGTGTTCCCACCGCTAAAACTAAAATATCATAATCGAGAATAGCATCATCACTTAAAAACGTTTTTTGATCTTCTATTTTGTCGATTTGTGTTTGTAGATGAAAAACCATCCCTTTTTCTTCAAGGTAAGTTTTTACGTATTCTGCCGTTTCTAAATCCAATATGCTTGGTAATATTTTATCCGCTAAATCAATAACATGCAAGCTTTTGCATTGATTAATCATTGCTTCTGCGGCTTTTAAACCAATCAACCCTGCACCTAAAATAACAACACGCGATTGGTCATTTAAAATTGCTTTTATGCCTTCTGCCGCTTTCATTGTTGTAAAAGTAAAACAATTTTGGGCTTCTTTTTGTCCTTTGATTGGTGGAACGAAAGGCACGGATCCAGTGGAAATTAAGAGTTTTTCATATTCTACTGTTTCACCATTATCTAAAATCAACTGCTTTTGATTCGCATCAATATTTGTGACCGCTACACCAAGCCGTGTTTCACATTGGTTATCTTCATAAAAACGGTCATCTCGATAACTCATATTTTCACGGGTAACTTTACCCTGTAACCAATAAGAAATCAATGGTCTTGAATAGGTATGGTATTTTTCATTTGAGATTAATAAAATTGAACCCGCTTTATCTTCTTTGCGAATGCCTGTTACCCCACCAATACCTGCTGCTGAATTGCCGATAATTACATATTTCTTTTTCATTATTTTTACTCTCTTTCCTCAAAAACAATGGCATTATTGGGACAATTTTGAACACAAGCAGGTTCTTGATTATTGTTTGTACACAATTCACACTTTGTGACAGTTTTATTATTATTAATCGTTAAGGCTCCATATGGACACATTAGCATACAGGTTCTGCAACCAATACATTTGTTTTCATCAATATGAATAATCCCTTTTTCATCTTTACTTAGCGCCCCTGTAATACAGCCTAAAACACAATAGGGGACTTCACATTGTCTACAAGAAACAGCAAAATGGATACCATTTTCTGCATCTTCAACGTGGAGCCGTGGTATTGGTTTGCGATCTCGTTTGAACGCTTTAACGATGTTGGTTTCTCCAGAATTTGCAAAAGCACACTCGTATTCACATAGATGACAGCCTAAGCACCATTCTTCATTAACATATACTCGTTTCATTTATTACTCCAATCTCTATAATTTTTTCAGATTTCAAAATCATTTTAAGGGATTATTCGCCAGCATGCTTAATCTGTAAAATTTCTAATTCTTTTGCAGATAATCCAATGCCGCGTAGCATCAATCGATTGCCTTTTAACGCTTCAATTGAATTAATCCCCATACCACCCATCATTTCTTGAATTTCATGATTCCAAGCTGTTAATAGATTTTCAAGTCTTTTAGTCGCAATATCTGGATTTAAGCGTTTGACCAAATCTTCACGCTGTGTTGCAATCCCCCAATTACATTTACCCGTTTGACATTTTCTGCAAAGATGACAGCCAATGGCCAATAATGCCGCTGTTCCAATATAACAAGCATCTGCACCAAGCGCAATGGCTTTGACAACATCTGATGCCGAACGAATAGAACCGCCAACAACAATTGAAATATCATTTCTAATTTTTTCTTCACGCAATCGTTGATCGACTGCTGCTAAAGCTAACTCTATTGGAATCCCAACATTGTCTCGAATACGTGTTGGCGCTGCACCTGTTCCACCACGGAACCCATCAATTGCAATAATATCTGCACCTGAACGTGCGATCCCTGACGCAATCGCTGCCACATTATGCACCGCTGCAATTTTGACGATCACAGGTTTAGAATAATTGGTTGCTTCTTTAAGTGAAAAAATCAGCTGTCTTAAATCTTCAATGGAGTAAATATCATGATGTGGTGCTGGTGAAATCGCATCGGATCCCTGTGGAATCATACGTGTTTGTGAAACTTTTTCACCAATCTTTCGTCCGGGAAGGTGTCCACCAATACCTGGTTTTGCGCCTTGTCCCATTTTTATTTCAATTGCTTTACCCGCCATTAGATAATCTGGATGTACCCCAAATCGGCCAGAAGCCACTTGAACAATTGTATGTTCTCCATATTGATACAGCTCTTTATTAAGACCGCCTTCGCCTGTATTATAACAAGTTCCCATTTTCGTTGCTGCGCGTGCTAAGGCTTTATGGGCATTTTCTGAAATGGACCCGTAAGACATCGCTGAAAACATAATGGGTAATTCTAATTCGATTTGTGGTTCAAGAATCGTTTTAACATTTCCTGCTTCGTCTAACTCAATGTTTTTTGGTTTTTTGCCTAAAAATACCTTTGTTTCCATTGGCTCCCGAAGTGGATCAATCGATGGATTGGTGACCTGACTGGCATTAATCAACATCTTATCCCAATAAACTGGGTACTCTTGAGGATTACCCATACTTGACAAAAGGACGCCACCACTTTCCGCTTGACGATAAACTTCTTCAATGGTCTGTTGTTTCCAGTTTACATTCTTTTTAAAGGTATTGTCTGTTTCTACAATTTTCAAAGCGCGTGTTGGACAAAGCGCAACACACCGCTGACAGTCAACACATTTGGATTCATCAGCAACCATTCTTTTTAATTCCGGATCGTAAGAATGCACTTCATTCGCGCATTGACGTTCACACACTCTACATTCAATACAACGATCAAAATTTCGTATAACCTCATATTTTGGATATAAAAGATTTATTCCCATTATTTTTCTTCCCTTTCTACACGAACAATAATTGGCTCTCCACCTTTTGGTGCTCGAATATAATCTAAATCTTGACAAACGGCACGAATTGCTGCTTCTTCACTTGCTAAATAAACAATATCATCTTTTTCTCCAACGACCATTGACCGTAATTTTAAACGATCATTCAGTGCCATAATCCCATCTGTAAAACCACAAATAATAGAGAATGGTCCTGTAATTAACAAACTCGAAAACGCATTTCTGAACGTTTTAATTTTTTTCGCTTCAGCCGGATCCATATGTTCAAGTTCACTCCAGAAAGGTGCGGCTATAATTTTAGAAATATCTTCAAAAGATAATCCATTTTTTCGATTCAAAAAATCAATAATATAGGTAATCGCTTCTGTATCCGTTAAAAGCGTGCATTTGTAGTCAAACATTTCAATATAACGTCGATTCGCATCATAAGAAGAAATTTCACCATTATGCACAATCGAATAATCCAGAAGTCCAAAAGGATGTGCACCACCCCACCATCCCGGTGTATTGGTTGGATAACGTCCATGTGCAGTCCAAGAATACCCATCATATTCATTTAATCGATAGAATTCACCTACATCTTCTGGAAATCCAACGGCTTTAAAAATACCCATATTTTTACCATTCGAAAAGATATAAGCACCATCAATATTTGAATTGATATAAAAAACCGTTTCAACAACAAAGGTTTCTTCATCAATAGGGACTTTTCCAATTGTTTTTGCTTTTGTTAATAACGGGTTAACAAAATAACGCATAATCATGGGAGAATCTTGAATCGATTCCACACTTTTTGTTGGAATAATTCCATAAGAAACAACCTCAAAATAGCGATCTAAATACCGCTCACAAGCTTCTTTTGCTTCCATAGTATCATAAAAAATATGAAATGCATATAAATCAGCAAACTCAGGGTAAATACCGTATCCTGCAAACCCTCCACCAAGACCATTCGATCGATCATGCATAATTGCAATAGAGTCTACAATTTTTTGTCCATTTAAACACCGTCGACCTTTTCGGTCTATGATTCCAGATATTGCACATCCGGATGGAATTCGAATTTCACCTTCTCTTAACATTTTACGCTCCTTTATTTTTTTCATGCTGAACACTATTTTTGTATTCATGCGTAAAACAAAAAAAGCCCCCACTCCGATTTTTTAACCTGAAATAAACTCTCGAAAAAAGAGCCTTTTTAATCGAATTGAACGCCTTTGTTCACACTACTATTCTTTTGTTTATTTTAACACAATGCTAACTTTTTTTCAATGTCTTTTTACGGTAAGCTTTTTAATTCCCTTTTTTTCTTGTTTTAAGAGATAACTGTGTTTTTCTATAAATAATTTATTTATAAGCATTTTAATTATACCTTATTCGCTTAATAAATGCAAGTTTTTAATCCATTTCACTTTTTTTTTTAAACTCAATTAAAGAATTGCTTTGTAAAAATAAGTTCTTTTAAAATATAAAAATTCTTTATCATAAAATATATAGTTCTAATCATTCTGATTGTTTATACTTTTATTTCAAGCTATTATAGACGTCGATTTCCTTTTCTTTTTTTGTTTTCTCTATAACCTGATTTCCTTTTCAATCTTTTTTTTGTAAAAAAGGGGTTTACATTTAAATGTTTTTTTGTTATAATATATCTAAATTGATAAAAACAGCAAAGGCGCTGAAAACACACGTGTGTTTTTTAGTGCCTTTTTTGTTAATTATTTGTTAATTATGTATATCTTATTGTTTTTTTATTTTGACTTTCTTATCTTTTTTGAATTGACGAGAAAGCCTTTGTTCATTTTCAAGGAGGTCCTTATGTCTGAAATTTACGAAAAAAAAGATGGCAAGAATGATGTTATTGAATTGTTTGGTTCTCGCGTTTTTAATTTAACCGTTATGCGCAAGCGTCTACCAAAACATATTTACAAAGCAATGCTTGCTGCGATTAAAGAAGATGTCACGTTAGAACAAGATGTCGCTGATGTTGTTGCCAATGCGATGAAAGATTGGGCAATGGAAATGGGTGCAACCCATTTTACCCATTGGTTCCAACCAATGACCGGTATTACTGCTGAAAAACATGATGCTTTTATCAGTCCAACCGATGAAGGTAAAGTAATCATGGAATTCTCTGGAAAAGAATTAATCAAAGGCGAACCTGATGCATCATCTTTCCCATCAGGTGGTCTTCGAGCAACATTTGAAGCCCGTGGTTATACTGCATGGGATCCTACTTCTTATGCTTTTGTTAAAGGAACAACCTTATATATTCCGACTTCCTTTATTTCTTATTCTGGTGAAGTCTTAGATAAAAAGACCCCTTTATTGCGTTCTATGAAAGCTTTAAGCACAGAAGCTTGCCGAATTCTTGCTCTTTTTGGTAAAGATGATGTCAAAAAAGTAACCACAACCGTTGGGGCTGAACAAGAATATTTCCTTATTGAACGTGACATGTACAAAAAACGTAAAGATCTCATTTTAACAGGTCGAACGCTTTTTGGATCAAAATCGCCAAAGGGTCAAGAATTAGAAGATCATTATTTTGGTAAAATTCGTGGACGCGTTGGTAACTATATGTGTGATTTAGACCGTGAACTTTGGGCTCTTGGTATTCCTTCTAAAACACGTCATAATGAAGTTGCCCCTTGCCAGCATGAATTAGCTCCCGTTTTTTCTATTTCTAATCAAGCAACAGATCATAACCAATTAGTCATGGAATATATGAAAAAGGTTGCTTATCGTCATGATTTATATTGTCTATTAAATGAAAAACCTTTTGAAGGCGTTAATGGCTCTGGTAAACATAACAATTGGTCTTTATCTACAAATACCGGCGAAAATTTATTAGCACCTGGTAATCAACCTGACGAAAATCTTCAGTTTTTACTGATTTTAACCGCTGTTATTGAAGCTATTGATCGTTATCCAGAATTATTACGTTGTACAGTTGCCTCCGCTGGAAATGACCACCGTTTAGGAGCTAATGAAGCACCACCAGCCATTGTTTCTATGTTCTTAGGTGATCAGCTTACCGCTGCCCTTAAATCCATTGAAACAGGTAAACCTGTTGAACATGCAAAAGATTTGGTAATGAACATTGGCGTTGATACCGTTCCTGAATTTATTGTTGATGCAACTGATCGTAATAGAACCTCTCCTTTTGCCTTTACCGGTAATAAATTTGAATTTAGAATGCTCGGTTCTAATCAGTCGATTGCAGGTCCAAACATCGCATTAAACACCATGGTCGCTCAGGTTTTACAAGAATTTGCTGATCAATTAGAAAAAGCAACAGATTTTGAACCTGCTGTTATTGCGCTTATTAAATCCTCTTTAGATAAACATAAACGCATTGTCTTCAATGGTAATAATTATTCTGATGCTTGGGTTAAGGAAGCTACAAGACGTGGTTTACCTAATCTCGCAACTACACCAGATGCTTATGCAGAATACTGCATGGAAAAAAATATTAAACTTTTTGAAAACTTTAATATTTATACAAAAGAAGAAATCTATGCGCGTCAAACCATTCACTTTGAAGAATACACAAAAACCATTAATATTGAAGCACTAACCATGCTTTCTATGGCTAAACGCGAAATCTTACCTGCTTGTTTAGATTTCTCAAAATCTTTAACCACACAACTCACACAGAAAAAAGCACTCGGTGATTTGATTGATTGTCGTGCTGAAGAATCGCTATTAACGGATGTTTCTAAATTAAGCACACAACTTACATTAGATATTAAAGCACTTGAAACCATTAATACGAAAGCACAAAAAATAGAATCATCCTATGAACAAGCTAAATTCTATCAAGAACAAGTTATTCTTGCAATGGGCACTTTAAGAAAATCTGCCGATTCCTTAGAAGAAATGGTTGGCGAATCTTATTGGCCTTATCCTATTTATGAAGATTTATTATTTTATGTTTAAGCTTGATTAGTTTTACTAAACACTCTTTTACAAATTGTTTAAAAATAGCGGTATTTTCTTTTTCAGAAAATACCGCTATTTTTTTTGAAAAAAGGTCATCATTGTTTGGTTAATGTCTTCAGGCATATAAACTTTTTTATAATGACGCATATGTTTCGGTAATAAACAACGATTTTGCGGTTGTGTATACCGATCATCAATCAATAACACCATTCCACGATCTTTTTCATCTCGAATAACACGCCCTAATGCTTGTAATACCTTATTCATCCCTGGAAAACGATAAGCATAATCAAAACCATTTAATCCTTGATTTTGATAATAATCCCGAATAATATTGCGTTCTTCATTTATTTGTGGCAATCCAATACCAATGACTGCAACCCCAATCAGGCGATTTCCCTTTAAGTCAATTGCTTCTGAAAAAAGACCCCCCATAACCCCAAAAGCACGTGTTTGGCTCTTTTCTGTAAATGCTTCTAGAAAAATCTTTTGTGCCGCTTCCGTCATCTTTCGTTCTTGTACTTGAACCTCTAATTTTCGGAAATTTTCTGCTCGTGCTTGAAATACAGCTTCTAAATACGCATAGGATGGAAAAAAAATCAAATAATTACCCTGTTGCGCTGTAATAAATGCTTCAATCATTTCTGCAATAATACCATAGGTCATTTCGCGGTCTTTATAGCGCGTACTCATTGTATCGGCTAACATAATCCCTAAATGTGCCGGCTCAAAAGGCGATGATAATTGGTAAAAAGGCGTGTTTTTCTCTCCTCCTAAAACCTGAATAAAATAGGCCATCGGTGAAAGGGTTGCTGAAAAGAGAATACTGGCTTTTCCAAAAGTCATTGTTTGTGAAAGCTTTTTAGAAGCATCTAAACATAATTGTGAAACCAATACCTCTGATCCTTTTAAAACCACAGTCGTCGCATAGTGCTGATCGTACTCCTCTGCAATATTTAACCAGGTTCGAACTTCAAAATACACTGCTAGTGCCTCTTCTGTTAACTTACTATCTTTATCCGCACTTATCCATTTCCCAAACGCATAGCCAAAGTATTGTAAAGCTTCATTTAAAGCTTCAATTGGTTGCTCTCTAACCCAATATTTTTGCGTATTGTTTGATTTTCGAATATCAATAAAGGCATTGTTAACCACCGAAATTGCTTTATAAAATCCTTTAGCACTTTTTTTTATTTTACGTTTCAAGTCTAAAAAAGGTGCTTTTCGAATCTCAGCTGAATACATTTTACGGGATCGATCCACTAAATTGTGTGCTTCATCAATTAAAAAAACCCAGGGTTCTTCTTTTTCAACAAAAAACCGTTTTAAAGAAGCACTTGGATCAAAAAGATAATTGTAATCGCCTAAAATTAAATCCGCGAAAGCAGCATAATCTAATGCTAATTCAAAAGGACATAACTCATGTTGTTTCCCAATCTCAATAATTTTTTCTCGGTCAAGATGCCTTTCCGTCTGCAGAATCTCAAAAAGAACGCTATTAATTCGATCAAAATAATGTCGTGCATAAGGACACGCTTCTGGGTTACAATGACGTTCTTCTAAAAAACAAATTTTGTCTTTGGCGGTCATTTCAACCATTCTTGCCTTTAATCCCTTTTCTTGCAGCAACTCAAAATTTTTAATCACTTCTTGTCTAGAAATGCCTTTCGCTGTGACATAAAAAATTTTATTAATTTTTCCTTCGCCCATCGCTTTAAAGGCTGGAAACAGCGTTGATAATGTTTTTCCAATGCCTGTAGGTGCTTCACAAAAAAGTTTTTTTTCTTCTATAATCGCACGATAAACCGTAACTGCCATTTCTCGTTGCCCTCTCCGATAAGTTTCAAAAGGAAAAGGCATTGTTTTTATACTCATATTTCGCTTAATTTCAAACCCATCTTGCATTTCTGCAAAACGTACATAAACCTCTAAAAGACCCTCATAGAAATCCTGAAGCGCCTTTTTTTTATAAAACATACAAAACCGTCGAATCTGTTTGGTCTCAATTTGATAATAGGTTAATTGAATATTAATGCTTTCTTCGTGATGCTCAAGTAAATAAAAATAACCATAGCATTTTGCTTGGGCCCAATGAATGGGTTGATCATTTTGTGTCATACTTTCAAGATTTCGTGTTGTCGTCTTGATCTCATCAATATAGGGTTCGCCCTCCACATAAAAAAGACCATCAGCTCTCCCGCCAATGGTGAATTTAAACCCTTTGTAGTCACAGGACTGTCTAAAACTCACTTCCGCTTGATAGCCTTCTCCAGCTTCTTTTTGCAACTTTTTATGAATACGGGTGCCTTCTTGCATACGATCAAACCCTGTAAAGCGATTATCAATACTCCCCGATCGACAAACAAACTCTACTAACTCTCGAACAGAAAAGGCAATTTCTCTCATTTCATCCTCACTTGTAATCTTTTATATTTTATTTTGTACTTTTTCATTGATGTGTCGTGCTAAATTTTGAAACAGCATGCCTTCTATTTTAAGATAATTTAACGTATGTTTTAATTTAAATTTCGTCTTATTTACTCGGTGTAAAGTTGTTAATCCTTCTTTTAAGCCATCCCCATAGGCTTTTCCATACCCACGTTTTTTAAAAATTAGCCCTTTAATGGCAAATCCACACACTAAAAAAGGACTATTAACCACGAGTTGTAAAAAAGGCATGTTTTTATACGCCGTATAAACATTATTACGTGCTGAAAGTTTTACTTTAAAAGGCGAATATTTTTCACCTTGTGCCGTCGTCGCAGACCCTATATGATAACATATTGCTTTAGGTTCATACACATTTTTATACCCATAAATCAAACCTCGATAACTCACGTCAACATCTTCTAAATAGGCAAAATAAGCTTCATCAAAATAGCCAATTTCATCAAAAATAGCCCGTCTATAAATACCGGCACCAGCACAAGTTGAAAACACAGCACTTGCCTTTTGGTTTGTTGTAATGGACTTCCCATCTCCTCTTTTATAGGCCCATCCTAAAATATGATAGAAATCACCTGTATCATCTAATTTGTCTCTTTCTTTAAAGCGTATCATCTGCGAAGATACGGAAAAGATTTTTGCATTTTGATGAATACGCTTATATAATTGTTCAACAAAATCGTTAGCCACTTCAACATCATTATTAAGTAAAAGGACGTATGGTGCCGAAGCAAGTTTAATCCCGCGATTAACCGAATATGCAAACCCTGAATTCTTTTGATTAATAAACAAACGAACTTCTGGATAATGCCGAATAAGATTCACTGATTGATCCGTTGAACAATCGTCAATAATAATCCACTCAAAGTGTTTTTCTGTTTGTTTTTCTAAAGAATCTAAACACCCTTTTAGATAGGCCTCTCCATTAAAATTTGGAATAACAATTGTTACTTTATACATTTCAATCCCCTTGTCATCTGAAAAAAAATATTTTTAATAATGCCCCATAAGACAGCATTTTCTATCTCTTAAATTCTAAACAGCCCGCTTTAATAAGCAGCCTTTAATTGCTTGATTTGTGTAAAAATCCAATTATTTGATGCTCAAACAAATTCTCTTCTTTTATTATACATGAAACGAAAAATTATCACAAGAAAAAAAGTGCTCTCTTAATCAGCAACTGCTCTCTTTATTGCTTATTGTTACGCTAGTTTGAATAGCTGCTTTAAAAAACGTCCTTAATTCCCTTTTTTCTTTTCTTATATCTTTATCTTCATTATTTTTATGTCAAGCCCCCCCTTTTAATGTATTGATGTTCTAATACCGCTATTTTTTTTGTTGATACCGTTAAAATTTTGATTCCTTATGTATCCTTTATTTTTTGTGTTATACTATTTATTATTAGTATTATTATATTGAAAAATTTTTAATCATCAAAATGTAAATTGCATAGGAGGAAAATAATGCGAAAAATTGGAATTGTTTATTGGAGCGGTACGGGTAATACGGAATTAATGGCACAATCTATCCTTGAAGGCGTTAAAGACAACCAAAGTGATGTAACCCTTTATCAAGCGACAGAATTCACTCCTGAATTAATGGATCGCTTTGATGCCATTGGATTTGGTTGCCCTGCTATGGGTTCAGAAGAATTAGAAGCGTCCGAATTTGCACCTATGTTTAATCGTTGCAAATATAAATTAGCCAATAAAAAAATCGTTTTATTTGGTTCATGGGGTTGGGGCGATGGTGAATGGATGAGCAATTGGGTGACGACTTGTCAAAATGAAAAAGCCATCCTTCTTGCAGAACCGATTATTTGTAATAGTGAACCCGATTCAGAGACATTAGATGCCTGTGTTGCTCTTGGTAAAACATTGGCAACCTGCTAATCTTTAATAAAAAAAAGAATGCCTGCTTAATGCACATTCCTTTTTTTAAATTTATCTTCTACTTTAATGGTTGAATTCGGTAAATGCATATCGGTAATGATCTGTTTTGCAATAAAGGCTTCAAATGCTTTCTCAGGCAAAGGTTTTGAATAATAATAGCCTTGCCCATAAATACACCCTACATTTAAAAGATAATTAATATCTTCTTTTGTTTCAACACCTTCACAAATCGTTGGAAATTCTAATGCATCTGCTAATGAAACAATATGTTTTAAAATTAATTGATTGCGTTTTCGAAGGGTATCATGTTTTAGAAAATTCATATCCAATTTTAAAATATCAACCGAAATCTCATCTAACATGGTCAACGAAGAATACCCTGATCCAAAATCATCCATTTCAATAATAAAATTTGCCTTTTTCAGGTCTTCCGTAACACTTTTCATTTGTTCTTGATCACTCGTATAAGCCGTTTCTGTAATTTCAATATGTATTAAATGATGTGGCAACTGATATTTTGCTAATAAATCCTTAAACATCTGAACTAAATGGGGATTAAAAATATCAACCCGTGAAACATTGACTGAAATTGGAACGATTGGCTCATGATTTTCAAGGTGTTTTTTTTGTAGTTGGCAAGCCTTCTCCCATACAAAATAATCCAACTTTGTAATAAATCCATTTCTTTCAAACAAAGGAATAAATTGATTTGGCGACATAAACCCGCGTTCCGGATGAATCCAACGGACTAAAGCTTCTGCTCCACATAAATTTAAAGTCGATAATTCAAACTTCGGTTGAAAATAAACCACAAATTGTCCTTCATCTAATGCTGTTTGCATTTCTGAGGCAATCATTTGCTCTTTTTGAGAAATTTCATCAATTTTTTTATCATAAAAAATATATTGTTGATCATATTTCCCTTTAATCAACCTGATAACATTTTTAGCCTTATCGCACATCGCCCGAGCAGATTCATTATGATCTGTAATTTCATAAATTCCCATGTCTAAAGTAAGCCGCATGGCAATATCAAATTTAGCAATCGCTTCATTTAAAGGATTGACAATGTCCGTTTCAATATCTTTCCAAGACTCCATCATGAAAACAGCAAAGGTATCCCCTGAAAGACGACAAGCATAGCCACTCCCATTAATATGTTTTAACGCTCTTTCTAAAACTTTACCAAAATGTGTCAGTAAACGATCTCCTGTTTCTTCACCAAACATATCATTAACCAGGGAAAAATTTTCAAAATCGAAGTAAATAATCGCATATTGTGATGTTTGATCATTTTTTAAAATTTCTTCTATTTTAGGATAAAACGCTTCTTTTGTATAAAGGCCTGTTAAAATATCCCGCTCAACAAGATTGATCAATGCAAAAGATTCGCGCATTCTGATGGTGTTTGAAATACGCTGACGAATAATATTAGGGTTATAAGCTTTTGAAATAAAATCTGATGCACCTAAAGACAAGGCATTAATTTCTGACTTATCCCCTTCTTCGGACGTTGCAACAATCACGGGAATTTTAGCTAATTCTGGATTAGCTTGTTGTATTTTGAGGAACTCATAGCCATTCATTACTGGCATAATGATATCCAAAAAAATCAAAGAAATGGTTTCTTTGTTTTTTTCTAAAATTTCTAAAGCAACTTTTCCATTTTCTGCTTCCAAAACCTCATAGGTTTCATTTAAGATGCCTTTTAAAGTTTTACGGTTAATCACCATATCATCAACAATTAGTATCTTTTTCACAACATATCCTTCCCAGTTTGCAAATATTCGTTTTTTCTTCTTTAAAAAATAACCTTCGATAACTCTGCTATTTTTATAAAACGCATCTTCAATATCTGTATCTATTTTTCGCTTTTTTTTCGGTTGTTAAAACTTATTTTCTTTTATTATAGAATATCTTCTTATAAAAGTAAAGCTTAATTTTTTAGATTTCTCATTTACAGCAGATAATAGCTATTTTTTTTATTTTTTAATCATATTGTGATTGTTTTTATTGTTTTACAGACGATTATTCACACATTGTTGCATTTTTCGAGCATAGAAAACGCTAATGCCTTTTTATCTGTCATTTTGTCTACATGATACCACTTAATGCGTTGATCTTTTCGAAACCATGTTAATTGTCGCTTCGCAAAATGTCGCGTGTCGCGTTTTAAAATGCGAATGGTTTCTTCCAAAGATCGCTCTTTTTTTAAATAGGGCATAAATTCTTTGTAACCAATGGCTTTCATTGCAATAAGCTTTTCATTATACCCTTGTTCAAGAAGCCTTTTTACTTCTTCAATCAATCCAGCTTCAATCATTAGATCAATCCGTTGATTAATGCGTTCATACAGATATTCGCGATCCATGTCAATTCCCATCATACTATACGCATAGGGGAGTTCAGTCTTCTGTTCTTCTGCATCAAGCGCTGTTTTCGTTTTACCTGTTGCATAATAGATTTCCAAAGCACGAATAACGCGTCTTTGATTGTTTGGATGAATTTTTCGTGCAGCTTCCGGATCAATACTTTCTAATTGTTGATATAATTGTTCCCCTTTTCCTTCAGCGCTTTCTTTTTCTAATCGTTCTCGTATTGCATCATTTTTATCTTTGCGACTAAAACCCCAAGGCAAAGTTAAACTATTAATATATAAACCTGTTCCTCCAACAATAATCGGGACTTTCTGGCGATTTAAAATAGCTTCAATTGTTTGAAAGGCTTCCGTTTTATATCTTGCTACTGAATACGCTTCATCAGGCTTAATACAATTGATCAAATGATGTGGAATTCCTTGCATCTCTTCTGCCGTTGGTTTTGCTGTGCCAATATCCATCTTTTGATAAATTTGCATTGAATCTGCTGAGATAATTTCGCCATTCATTGCTTTTGCAAGCCAAACGCCTGTTTCTGTTTTTCCTGTTGCCGTTGCACCAACAATCACCGGAATTTTTTGTATCATTTACACCACCCGTTTAAATAATTTTTCTAATTCATATTCTTTTAAATGCATAATGACCGGCCGGCCATGCGGACACGTGAACGGATTTTCCATTGCTTGTAAATCCTCAATTAATTGCTCTATTTCGGCCTGCTTTAAAATTTGATTTCCTTTAACGGCCTTTTTGCAAGCCATTGATGCCAGTTTTGAGATTTCTGCTTTTGGCATTTCAACATCTTCATAAACTTTTGCTTCAATTAAATGCTTTAAAAGTGATAAATCTTGTGGCTCACCGAGTATAATTGGTACACTCTGTACATGGATCGTCTGATTCTTACGCAACTCACAATTAAATCCAAATTGGCTTAAAACAGGTTTTATACGCTCGAAATTGGCTGCTTCTTTAACTGAAATTTCCATTGTTTGTGGCACTAAAAGATTTTGTGCAGGGAACTGATCGTTTTTTCGCAGTTTTTTAGTAAATGCTTCATACCAAAAAGCTTCATGCGCAGCATGCTGATCAATTAAATAAAGATCATGCTCTTTTTCTAAAAGAATATAGGTGTAAAAAAGTTGTCCAACAATCCGTGCATGTGCTAATTGCAATGCATTTTTAGCAGATCTTTCATATGTTCCTTCTTCTTCTCGCATTTTTTCTGTGCTTTGTGGTAAATCATACGTCTTTTTTTGCGATGAAGGTGCCGCTTCTTGGTTTAACTTTTCTTGAAAAAGACTTTCTTTTGGTTCTTCTTTTAAGCGTTCATTTGTTTTATCATTTTCTTGAAAATGTGTAAAAGACCCTTGTTCTTTTTGGTGTTTTTCTTGTCTTGAAAAACGTTCTAAATCAGCTAAAAAATTGACATTTTCTAGTGGTTTTCCTTTCTCGCTTCCCTCATTTTGATCCATCTCTTCTGATAAAGCTTCCACCATTTTCATCGGCTCAACCATTAAATTTTGTTCTTTAAGCGTTTGCCTAATGCCTTGTTTAAAAAGCATACTCACCAAACTTTCATTCAAAATTTGAATTTCTGTTTTAGCTGGGTGAATATTCACATCGAGCATACGCCCTGGTAGTGTTATAAAAAGAATACTAGCCGGATGTCTATGCTGCATTAGATATCCTTCATAAGCTGATTCTAATGCGTTTGAAAGGGCTGTATTTTTGATATACCTACCATTGACAAAGAAAATTTGCTGTTCACGCGTTTTTTGTGTTAAGGTTAAATCAGAAATCAAACCAGAAATATACATCGGCGCATTATCCACGTCAACTTCACGTAAGCTTGTGGAATATTGTCGTCCAAAGACAGCTTCAACGACACTTTTCAAATCATTTATACCGGGTGTTTGAAAAATCGTTTTACCATTTGC
>Ga0172378_10001555_pt1 | contig 21260 bp, 49 predicted proteins | sample GrowelOW332metaG_FD_119755 | JGI IMG/M metagenome (GOLD analysis project Ga0172378, IMG submission 119755) | Groundwater microbial communities from an aquifer near a municipal landfill in Southern Ontario, Canada - Pumphouse #3_1 metaG | ecosystem: Environmental > Aquatic > Deep subsurface >... | reverse complement strand
GAAAGCGAGCGAGAACGTGAAGTGGAGCGAACACGAGCTGTCGAACGAGATGAAGAAGTGCGAAGGCATATTCGTGTACAATGAATTGAAAAACGTGAAATACAAAATATAAATGAAGAAGAGGATGAAAATGATGAAAGACGAAAACTCGAAAGTCTTCTATATTCCAGGTTTAACAGAAGAGAAAAGAAAAGAGTTTCATGATGCAATTGCTAAAATGCTAGAAGATAATCCATATAGCTTTAAACCTGTAATCTACAAAGATGATAAGAAGAAAGAATAAAATGAGATAAGGAGGAATAAAAATGAATGTTAAAGAAAGACTTGAAGGCTTATCAAACGGCGAGATACTGTCACTGAAATATGAAACTGGTGAAGATTATCCTAAATACAGATGCGCCCTTGTTAAAATGAAGAAGGATAATAAATGCTTACTATATCACGATGAAGACGATAAAGATTGGCTGAGCGTAGATAATGATTGGCATATCGGGTATGCGTTGCTGTGCGGTGGCTATCCCTGTGAGATTTGTAAATATCCAGATGATTATACGACCGCTATAAACGCGCTTTATACGAAGAACGCTGTGATAACATCAGATGTAGCCGTATTTACCGAGATAGAAGGCCTTCATACCTACCATCTCATTGGATTTGACGGAACAATTGTCAATGCAGAAAATAAGCCAGCAAATATACCGAAACGCGAATACTTGGGCAAATGGCATATTGAATACCCTAAGAAGAAAGAATAAAATGAGAGGGATAAGCAATGACAATTCCAAAACCTGAGATAAGAATACACTATATCTGCCCAGCATGCCGTGGATGGTATAATTCAGAACAGGAATACGAAGACCATTTTACTCAAAAGCATATTATGACCGTATCCGATAAATACGGAAAATTCTGTACCGAAAAATGCCAATTGAGTAATGGCTATCCGCTTAGTAAAATGTGGTATGTCGTAGGACCAAGTAAAATAAGCGAAAAGGTCCATATTATTGAAATATGCAATCCGCTGTATTATACAAACGTTCTTTATGAAGACAATTGCACTCCCGATGCTGACTGCTTAGACTGCGTACTCAGCACAAGTGAAGCAATCGGATATCTAAAACAGTGGACCGAAAAATATTGCAGAGAATCAACAGAAAATATGAGTAAAGCAATAAAAATAATGAATAAAATCATCGATAAATCAAAGGAAGGAAGATTGTGATTACTGAACTTATATACAGCATGGATTCAAAGGATGAAAAGAATGTTACTACTATGCTAAAAGTAAACGGGAAAATCATTCATAAAGAAACATTTGAAGATGAAAAAACCCGTGATATGATTAAAATGCTCAGGGCAACCGTCATGACCGCTAAACAGCTTGAAAAAGAAGAGAAACAAGATTGATTATCATGTCATACAGATGTCCTGAAGGTTTTAAAGAGATGGCAGAACTGCCTACCTCGTGTCTAAGGTCGTTCATCGAGCATGAAGGATTCGAGCATAGTGCAGATGCAAACCTGCATAACGGTCTGCTTCCGTGCGAGGTATGGATAAAGAGAAGCAAGAAAGGATTGGCGTTGTGGAGCGTTCTTCTTCCGACAGACCATGATATTGAGTTGTGCAAGCGGGATAAGGACAGCATAACATATACGCTGTGCGATATCTTTCATATGCCTCCGTGCAAACTGGCAAAGAAGATAAAGAAAACAGCAGAAGACAGTGAATCTCAAACTGCCGATTTAGAAAAGAATTTAAACTAAAACGAATATAAAGGAATAGGTGAAATAAATGAGCAACTGTAATAACTGTAAATTCTATGTAAGCGAAAGCTGGGACGGATGCCCTGACTGCGTATGCGATAAATGCCGTGACAGAAACGACAATCTGGCCGTTGAACTGTTCAGCAAGAAGAAGTGCAAAGGCTTCAGCCCTATCTATTACGAGCCTGGAAATCCCAGAGTAATCTATGATGAAAACATTGACCCGTTCACCATAGAAGTGAAACTGACACTGGATGAACTGGAAAACATCATCAGATGGGGAACGAAAGATGAATCCGTCGATGGAAAGAAACCGAATGACAAGCTGAAAGAAAAAAAGAGAATGTCTGGCTAAAGAAGAATATGGAGATTAAGAATGAAAGAAGCAAGATATACCTTGGAATCCGATGAAGCCATCAAATTGGCAAGAGAAATGGGCGCAGTCGTTGTCAGCGAGTGGGATGAAAAATATCACCCCAGTGCCTGTCATCTGCATTGGTATCATTTTGAAAATGGGTCATTCGCAGATGAGTCGGGAAGTGAACCAGGACTTACATCTCGTCAGATAGAATCTAAATGGAGAATAGTATTTCCATTGAGCAAGAAAACCAAGTCTAAGAAAACCAAGGTCTGAAAACAATGAAAGATGAAAAGCAGGATGTCATGCAAGCTGTCGGTTATGTCGGCAGAGAGTCTGAATACTACGACAGTTTGTCTGTGCATAAAGAAGCAAACTTGATTACACTGAAGATGCAGTCTGCTCATGGGCATGTCATGATAGTGCTGTCACAGGAACAGGCTGATAAACTCGCTAAGCTAATCGAAAGCGATACCAAAGCTGTAGAGTGAAGGCAAAAACAATATGTTTGGAATTCATAAGAAATCTAATATAAAGGCAAAACAACTGCAAAATAACGAAAATAAAAAATCAGCAGAAGACTGGAGAACTGATGTAAATAATAACATAATCAAGAGGTTGGATGAACTTTTAAAAGTATTCGCAGTTACAACCGATTATGACGAAGATATAGGATTCTTGGGCATTACACTATCATCAGATATATCTCCAAACTATCCTATAAATTCTGAAACTCTGCGCAATCTGCTGATGGATATAGGAATGATAAATACGATTCTTAATTGCTGGGAAAATGATTATATAATCCTGCGTCCGAGTGTTTGGCTTACCGACCCGATTGTAGTACATATAAGCATACATCCTCGGAACTAAAAAGAGGTATTAAAATGGATATTACAGATTTAGCAATGCTTGACCTATCGAATGTGAACATCAGTTATGAAGACGGATTGAGACTCAGCGAATTGGAAGGCCATCTGGCTTCATGCCAATATCAACTCGCTCATTTCTGGTCGATTGACGGAATATGGCTGATTCTATTGGCTATTCTCGCTTGCCTGTTCTTCGGGGCATTGACCTACGGGATTGTATGCAAGAAAGATAACAGCAATGAAAAGTTTGCAATTGCAGTTGGAGTTATCGTTGGCCTATTGTTCCTGATTCTGGTCATCTGGGGAGGAAGCATTATCTGGATACAGACAATCAATCAGGATGTAGCAAGTACAACCGCTCAGATTGATACGATTCTGGCTCAATACGGCATCAGCCTGTGACCGACCGAAAACTATTTTAAACCAAACCTCTTACCCTTTTTTATCCTTTCGTTTGAAAGGAGGAGAATCAAATGACAGATACAGAGAGTATGAAAAACGATGTTATCAGAGGCGCACAGTATATCGGAGACCTGAGGGCGCAACATCCCGACGTAGTGTTCCATTTGAACGGTGCCTATCTCGACTGGGAAGACCTCAAAGGCGAGACCAGGTTTGCCAAGGAGATGTACTATGATTGGACCATTGAAGGAAGCGAAGGAAGTTTCCCCGAATGGCTACGTGACAAGCTTGTGAAGAGCATGGTGCCGTTGGAGACCTACATCTCGGAATATATGGGAACAAAGGATGAGACAACCGTCAAGAACCTTACATCCAAATGCGTAAGCATCATTGCCTTCGGTTCTCCGTGGTGTCAGGTCTGTTCGTTCCTCAAGAAGCAGAAATACAGATACGATGCAGGTATGACGGAAGCGCACAGCGATAACTACAGGTGATAGAATGCAAAGCAAAGACAGCGATTTGATGCCTAAGAGACAGACCATCGGCTCATGCGGATACGACTTCTGTCTTCCGGAAGATGTGACCTTCAAGCCTGGAAAATGGACTGATATCGATACAGGAGTGTCGTTCAATGATGACATGCAGACCTGCTCTTCTGAAATTAAAAATCCCATTCCTACCTATTTATGTCCCACACGCTGGTTCATGCTCGTGGTTCCTCGTTCAAGCCTCGGAATGAAATACGGATTCAGGTTCGCTAATTCCGTAGGTATAATCGACTGTGACTATCGCGATACAATCAAAGCGCGTATCACTGTCGATAAAGAACTTGCTATGAAGAAAGGAGAGCGTTTCATGCAAGGCATCCTTATACCTTATCTGGTAGATTACAATGAAGAACAGCCGACCAAGACGCGTAACGGCGGCATAGGAAGCACAGGCCATGACTGACAGTAAAGTAGACCACCCGTCCTACTACGGTGGCAAGAATGACCCGTATGAGGCCATTAAGGTCATTGACGCATGGGGGCTGGACTTCTGCTTGGGAAATGCAATCAAATACATTTCCAGAGCAGGAAAGAAAGACCCCGAATGTCTGTTGCAGGACCTGAATAAAGCAAAGTGGTATCTTGAGCATGAGATTGAAAGACTGGGAGTGAAAAATAAAAAGGATAAAGAGCAATCTGCCCGTGAAAAGTGCAAGGATTATGAAAAGACATATTTAAACCATTACTTAGTTACATTGCACTGTACGCCTGAAGTTCCTACATATATAGTGAAGTATATATCTAATATAGGAGTGAATTGCTACAATGTACCAACATTATATGGGCCTGAAATAAAGATTGTGAACAATCATATATATGAGCTTAGTCCAGGTGATGATTATTCGGTAAATATCTTACGTTATGAATCATATAAAGTAATGAATGAGAGCGAAGCGAAGGAATTCTTAAACAAATCTGCAATCTATAATAAAAACAGCAACAGTTTAGATGCTCTCGACTTTGTAAAATTCGTGCATGATAATTATCAAAACAAGAAGGACAAATCATGAAAGTCACACTAATCGGCAAGAGCGAACATCCCGAAGCCACCTGCGCAATCGCGGCACGCAACTGTCTTGGGCATGCTGAAGAACAGCATACCTTAGAAGAGGACAGAGCATTGATTCGCAGTATCATCGCTTCAGGTCATGACAGCGTTCTTGAGCATGCCTCGCTCACGTTCTTCATTCAGGGCGTATCGAGGATTATGACACATCAGTTGGTCAGGCATCGTCTTGCATCATATGAGGAAGTGTCTCAGCGTTATACTGTGCGTCCTGACGATATCGTGATTCCCGCATCCTTCGCTTCTCATAACGATGACTGTGCAAAGCATATGATGTATACCGCTTATCAGACCGCGATAGGCCAAGGAATCCCGCCTGAAGATGCACGTTATCTTCTTCCCGAAGGTACGACAACAGATATCGTGGTCACGATGAATGCACGTGAACTGCGTCACTTCTTCGCTCTGAGATGCTGTAACCGTGCGCAGTGGGAGATAAGAGCGGTAGCGAATGAAATGCTCAGACTGTGCAAGCAGGAAGCGCCTTCGATATTCGATAAGGCAGGAGCGCCGTGCAGATACGGAGAATGCCCTGAAGGAAAGAGAAGTTGCGGGCATAAGCAATTGCCTGACGGAGATACATTATGATTGCGGAAATATTGGCTGAGATAATCTGGTGGGGAGTAACAGCATTTCTCGGAATTGTGACAATAGCGTGCTTTGCTTCTTCAATCGAAGTAGCGATAAATGACGACGTAGGAGAAGGTATAGTAGGAATGATTATCAGTATTTTTCTGTTAATCATCTTTTTATTCTGTCTGTTCGTAGGGTTGGGAATCTGATGCAAAATATTAAATAAACCTTTTACCTTCTCTTTACTGTCAGGATAGCCAAGACTGGAAACGACGAGGGACTTAAAGCGGGACCGGCTTGCGATAATTTGAATGCAACAGATTACCGCATTGCTTTACATAGGTTTGCATCCTCTCCCGTAAGATATCCCTTCCTTAGTGGTTCGCGGGTTCAAATCCCGTTCCTGACACCATTCTCCTTTAATTTTAATATCATGCTATCTATCAAGCCCACAGGGTTTGACCCAATGAGGTTTGCAGAATGATAATCATAAAGCCGGTCGGTGCTGAGAAGGACACCAGGATAGACCCTCCGATATCCGTTCCTTCGCCCAGCGAGTTCAGACATTTCGTGAATATGCTTTGCGGACGCAACTATGTCATCATATCGGATGGACAGATATGCGAGGTTACACATATCAGAACCGACGCCCGCCTCATCGGAGATGAATATGAACGTATGCATCTCGGATTCGTGATAAGCCTTTATCCTACTGGTTTCTCCGAAGCACGCCGCTGTATCTCAATCAAAGAACTGTGGAGGATGTTTCATGAAGGCATCGCAGGTAAGTTCGCTAAATTCGCAGACGATGAGCTTGTAAACGAAATGATTAAGAAACAGAAGGACTATGTGGATAAGGAGATGAGAGCATGAGCGACTTTTGCAGATACAATCCCCCAGGAAGCAAACTGTGTACCCAGGGGAGCAGAGCATGGAAGCCTTGCCCCTATCTCGACGAGAACTGTTCCGACAGATGCCCTTTGGACGTGATGGCGGAACTGGCAGAGAACGAAGAATAAATTAAATAGGTTGATGATGATATGGAAAACATGGAGAAAGAAGTCATTCTATCCACAGCAAAACGGGTCAGCCGTTCAAAGTTTTTAGAAATCAAAGACACGATGCAGAATGAGTTTCCGAACGATGTGGAATTCATTCCTGTTTCCAAACAGTCGTCTGCTGTCATTATGATTTGCAGACACGAGAGGAAGATTATCAACGGATGCGGGAAAGGACAGATGTCTGTCGTTTATACACCGTTCTATTACCGTCATGTCAAACTTCCAACGCTTAAATTAAAAGAGGTATGCAAATTGTTCAAAACAGAATCTCAGCAAACTGGCGATACAGAAGAACAGATTTGGAGCATCATCACAGAATCGAGAATCTTCAATACGAAGATGAGCGGAGATGAAATTGCAGAGATGCTCGGTTCTGGTGAGGATTTTGTGAAAATAGACAGGACAGTGCGCGGCCATACTGTCTTCCTTCCTATGACATCCATCCTATGCATCTACAACAACAAGACCGAATGATGCCATATGCCTCAAAGCGTATACGATGCCCTTCGCATAGATATGAAGGACTATGATTTCATCTTCTACGATTTTGAGGTCTTCAGCTACGATTGGATGGTTGTTCTGTATTCGGAACAGGGGCGCACGGAGATATGCATCCGCAACAACAGCAATGCGTTGCGGGCATTCTTCCGTACCCATCTAAACAAATGCATATGGGTGGGATGGAACTGCCGCGCCTATGATGCCTACATTCTTAAATCCATCCTCTGCGGAGAGAACCCCAAGAAGGTCAGCGATTACATAATCAAAGAGGGTAATCCAGGTTATAAGTACAACTCCCGCTATGCCGATATTCATTACATCAACTATGATGCCATGAACAATTGCAGGGTCGGACTTAAGACCGTAGAAGGGGCTGTAGGATGCAGTATCGAGGAGACAGAGGTTCCCTTCGACATAGGCCGTCCGCTCACAGCACAGGAACTCGATATGACCGAGAGATACTGCCGTCATGACGTAGAACAGACCAGGCACGCATTCATCATCACGCATAACGAGTTCGAGTCCGACATGAGCCTCATAGACACTTTCGGTCTCAACCGTCAGGAGAACATCGGGCGTACCAGACGCGACCTCGTAAGTATCATCCTGAAAGCATCCAAGAAGGATTTCGGAGATGCGAAAGAATACCGTCTTCCTAATACTCTGAGACTTACCACCCCTAAGTATCGTGAAGCGGCCAAGTGGTTCCTGACGCACAGAGAGAAGAGCGCACGCAAGGAGGTCATCGTCGGAGGCATCCCGCATACATATGCTGACGGAGGCCTTCACGGATGCAGAGCGGATACAGAAGCACAGAGGATATTCCTGAGCAACTGCAAGACCCGTAAGAAGACCCCTACGGAAGCACAGCGCAAGGCCTGTCGCTTCCATATGAGAAGAGCGGGATGTCTCATAGATATGGATGCCTTCTCGTTCTATCCTTCGCTTATGCTGAGATATAATCTTCTTCCCCGCACCATCGAGGACCCCGGTCTGTTCGAGCGCATTTACATAGACAGGCAGAAGTTCAAGGCCAGCGGAGACCCCAGAGCAAAGCCATACAAGATTGTCCTCAACACTGTGTACGGAGCGATGGGGCTGGAAGGAAGCAGTCTTTATGACCCTCTCAACAGGGCGTTGGTCTGCATCTATGGGCAGGTGCTAATCACAGACCTAATCGAGAAACTGGAGAACGGAGGAGTGAAAGGATTTGAACTGATACAGACCAATACCGATGGCATCATGTTCGCGATAGACAACCCCAAGGAGTTGGATAAAGCGGAGATAATCGCCTCGGAATGGGAAACAAGGACCGGCATGAAGTTGGAGGTGGAGGTATATGATGAGATATGGCAGAAGGATGTGAACAACTACTTCCTTATCGGAACGGAAGAGAAGGACGGCAAACTCGAAACGGTGGAACGCGGAAAGGGAAGCGTTATCGGAGGCTCATATCCGAAGAGCAACAACCTGCGTGTCGTAGCCAAGGCTATGCGCGAGTATTTCCTCCATCATACCAAACCTGCGGACTATATCGCATCAGACGATAATCTGATAGACTTCCAGATAGTGTCTTCCATCAGAGTGCCGTATGACCATTGGGTGAAGAACGATATCAAAAAGAGAACGATTATGAGCGGAAAGGTGAACAGGGTCTTCGCCAGCAAGATGCTGTCGGACGGGACGTTCGGCTATGCACGCAACAGCGATGTAGTCGTAGGGCTCGACGGAGAACAGACCGTGAAGACGGTAATCAAAGCAGGCGGTGTTCCTGACCATGCCTTCTCCATGAGAGGGCGTATAGAGCGTATGGGGGCGCATACAGTGGACAAAAGACTTGACAGAGACTGGTATACAGAGAACGCAGAAGAACTTATCAGCGAGTTCGGGGGTTCAATCGGCGCAAGCGATAAGCCCCGTAACGTGGTATGTTCTCTACAGGATTTTATGTGATATTATGAGTTACGGAGGTATGTTTATGAATACTCCCCTCTTCGGGAGTATAACAGGAGCATCCTATCATCGCCGTATGTCTTATGCGTCAGAGCATATCGCATACAAGCTGAAGAAGGAGATAGAGCAGATAGGATTCTGGATTAACAACTATGACAGCGGACTTGAAGGAAGTCCCAAGCTGTTCAAGATATTCTCATCAGATGAACCTGACGCAGAAAGAAAGCGTCTGATTCTGATGAAGAAGGTAAGGATAGTGGATATCAGACGCAACCAGATGGTGCTTGCCATCTCAGTTCATGACGGTATCTATCACGGAGGCCTTTATGAATGCGTCGAAGATGCTCTTGAGCAATTGCTTTATGGGAATTGCTCGCTGGTAGGGAACGATGTGGGGGATGTCTTCCTTTCCAACGATACAGGCAGGTTCGAGCTTGCCTATCTGAGCATGACAGGGAGGATGTGGTACAACGGAGAGTGTGCTAATCCCAAGTTCGGGCCTGATAAGGAATACGAATACGAGGTTAAGACCTTAGGATTAGTCAGCGGAATGGCGGTAGTGTTAGGCGACCTTGACGGTCAGTTCGCAGAGTTCATCGACCATAAATACGGTCCTCTCGACTGCGAAAGCGTTTAATACTGCCGAATATATCCGTCAGAAGGTGACACACAATGAAACAGAAAAGTGCCAAAGATTTAGCAATCGCTCATTTCAATACGATGTGCAACAATAAACAGACGGTCGATTACGCTTGGGCCTATCTGACAGAGATGGCTTTCAACATCTTCAGGGCTACGAGCGCAACCAGACCTCCTGCCGAACAGAAAGAGCATCCTATCGCTCTTGAAGACCTTATCAAGCAGTTGGGACAGAACATCGCTGTACGCTTCCAGTATGCCCTGATAAACCAGGAGATTCCTGTAGATTCGATTGTACAGGCTCCTGCTCAGGACAAAGTATCGGCTGAAGAGGATAAAGCCCCTAAAGAGGCGTAAGCAATGCTGAACGACTCCGAACTCAGATATTACTGCGAGGACATGAACCGCGCTCTGAATGACAATCTCATCAGAGTGAGGAACAGCGGGCGCGAAGTGACGGGCGACGACCTGATTGCCGTCATGGCCGTGCTGTCCTCTCAGATAATGATTGCCTCTGCCGAGAAGGGAAAGACCCTGACCGCTGACGACCTTGCTGTATTCCTGCTTAAACAGAAGGAGTACATGCAGAGATATCTGCATATCAAAGATGATATGTTCAGCAAGCAATGACAGTCTATAAAGTGAGCGTAAAAGGAGAACCTGTCACGCAGGGAAGCATGAAGGGATTCTACATCGGAGGTCATGTGGTCATGGTACATCAGAAGGAGAAGGCCCTTCTGTCGTACAGAGAGGCCATCGCGCGGGCCTTTAGAGACACCGTAGCGAGTCCTGCCCCCTATTTCCCTGACCACACTCCTGTCGTCGTTTGTATAATCGCTTATCTTAAGAAGCCCAAGAGCGCGCCTAAGAACAGGGAATATCCCTCGGTCAAAGGAAAGGATATAGATAAGATAACCAGAGCGGTACTCGACGGCATGACGGGAACAGTATACAAGGATGATTCTCAGGTCGTATTCACTCTGGCAGGTAAATGCTATGCCGACAGCGGCGAAGAAGAGCATACCGATATCTACGCATTGGATGTCGCAACGTTCCTCTCGTTCATACCTGTGAATGCTGTATTCGAGAGTATGAGAGGTGGAAATGCTTGATATGTTCATCATAGGGTATGGGATTGGGCTGTGTATCCTACTGATAACGGTCTGTATCATCGGAGTGATAAGTGCATTTTATATTAAAGATGCCGAGGTCAGAAAAGAATTAGAAAAAGGATTGATTTTATTTCTGTCATATCTTTCATTCTTTGGCTGGTGGCATTGGGTCTCTGCCTGTTCGGATTGATAGGGCCGCTCTCCTGATTAAAGAATGGGAACGGATGGCTCTTTGTCTTTGCTTTTATACACCGTCATTATCGTTGCAGAGAGAACGCAGAATCCAGCGCCCAGTGCCGACACGAGCATGGTCCAGAACTCGACGTTGGGAATGCCTTCAAGTATCCCTGCGTTATAAGATTCAAGGCCCTGCTCGAACAGCCATATATAGATGTAGCACAGCAGAAAGCATTCTGCGTAAGCGACACTGGCCGAGATTGCTTCGTGGGAAAAGGGGGACATCAATATAGTTTATTGCTGATGCACTATTTTAATAATTTGCCAATCAGTTGCGCTTTATCTCTGTATAGACATAAGGAGCGATGGCTTTACCTTCCTCATCATATTTGACCTTATATTTCCAAGGTTCTCCCCAGTTTGTCGGCAGGATATGGTCGAGATTCATCGCCGGCAAATCCCTGGACAACTCATGTATCGAAGGACAGTACTTCATCTTCTCGTCTATCCACCAACTCTGCACATCGTATACCGAGAACCATTCGGTACCTTTGACGTGATTCAGAATCAGTTTGGCTATCTTGACCTTACGGTTTTTCCGTGCTTTAGCATCCATCGTTATCTTCTCCGCATCCGATGATAAATCCGTCTATCACCAGAGTTCCGTTTGAGGTCACGAAGGAGAACATCCGTTCCGAATCTGTCTGAGATACAGAACTTACAATGCTTTTGCGTATATGACGCACAGTGTATCCAAGATGAATTGTTTTATGACAGAGAGGGCATACCTCGACAAATCCGCTCTTGGTACTGTGCAACTGTGTCGTACCAATCGCTCCGCATAACGAGCATATTCCCGTCCTCTGAGGAACAGGCATATCATCGGTACAATCGCTTGACTCTGTCTCCGAACTGTAATTGGGATTAGATGCTCCGAAGAGCGCACCTGAATCTCCTCTTCCCAGTCCGTATGCCTTGACGTAGAATCTGACAGTGCGCGGCGATACCTTGCATATCTCTGCGATTTGTCTTTGGGTTTTCTTTTCTTTACTGTAAACCCTCTTCAGCCAATCGGGGTCTTTGTAACGTTCATCAGGGATTCCGTTGGACATCACGGTCGAACCTGATGTCAGAGCATCCGCCCGTTTCCAATTGAATTTACCGTTATCGCAGTTCAGAAAAAGGGTATCGGGAGTGCATACGATACGATAGGCATCTTCTGTCTCGACAGCTACGGCAGGACATATCCCGTTATCTGTGACGGACTTGATATATCCTCCTACTATCTCAGGGTCAGGCAGAGCGACAGTGCGCACTGCTTTCTGAGCGCAGGACAATGACCCCCATCCTGCAATCGAAGAAGCGGTAATCTTCTTATGCGCTTTCGTTCCTTTATCCAAAATTATAAAGGATGCGCCTGATACTCCCATAATGGTTAAGGGAATGATTTACTATTTAAAAGTTATTATGTCAGGTGCCTTTGTTATACGTTATCCACTCATAAATGCTCAGACAGGCGCTCCTGATGAGCTTATGCGGAAGCTTGTTGAAACACTCGAACCTGTTCCCGTGGAGAAGCATGTTCTGATACCACGCCTCATTATTGTCGATATCCTTGGGATTCAATCTTCCGAAGTAATAGTCTCTTGACGCGTGAGCGCATTCATGTACGATGAGATAGTCAAGGATGAACCACGAGGCTTCTTTAAGATTGTCCTCTATGTCGATTACTGCGCTCTTGAACTCATAATTGTAGACGCAGAAGGCGCATGCATTGTCCATCTTGTGCATCGGACTGAAGCGGATAAGCGTTTCCTTATTGGATTCGGCATCTACATATCCTTTCTCTGTGAGATAGGTTTTACGTTCATTTAGGTCTTTATCGGTTTTTAGAGTCATTAACGGTACATGGATAAAAGCATATTTAATCCTTTTGCCAAAATATAGTTAAATAGCAGGTTGTCCATCTATATCATGGGCATATCATGACCGAACTCACGCGTGATTCCGTTCTTCATCAGGATAATAAAACCACTCACAAATCATATATGCATAACTGCACATTGATGTATCTTACGTTTTTCCTTATAGGGACCATAGGCGCAGGATGGCTCGTGTCGGGTCAATCCTCCGTCTACGGTCTGCTGATTCTTCCTTTAGCTTTGTGTTTTGCCGTTGTCTTTGTTCCGCCAGTGAGTGCTGTCATCGAGCTTGTCAGAGAGAGGGAACGATTCGGGCTTCTTCGCTGATACTTTCAGTATGTCGGAGATTGCCTGTTCCGAAGCTTTGGCAAATGTTTCGCGCATGGTTCTGACCGCTTCGTCTTTAGTTATAATCCTCAGTGTGTGAGCATCTGCTGTCATCGGGGTAAGGAAATTGGAAGTATATTCATCATTCAACAATATCCCTGGGCCTGAGCAGATATATCCGTTCACCGTATTGCAGTAAAACAGACAGGCATTGCTCTTGACCCATTTCTCTTTGAATAAAAGTGCAGACATATGCGCCTCTACGGTGCATGTCTCGCAGTGCTTTTTCATATCCTGCTCGTTCGTACTGCGGGCATGACATACGTTGCACCAATAAACTGTATCGGTAACGGCGGTATATCCGTTCTGCATCTCTTTGTTAATATCAATCATATCGCTTTCCTCTGTTTAATTGATTTCTTCTTCTTTTTCTTCCTGACCGTCAGATACGAGAAGAAACGGGGGGATTTGACCCCGTAGTTCTCAGGCGGCTTCCAATCGTTGTATTCCTTAATCCTTGAGACCTTGTAGATATAAGGACTCGACCTCATCTTCTCTTCGACATCGCATGGGAATATCCCTGCTCTTTCGCATATGGCATCCTTTGACGGTTTGCTGAGGACCTGGGATATCTTTCCTTCTCCCATCACGACGTTCATCGGTTCGGTCACATAGAAAAGAACTTTGAGCGGATGGGCGTTCACCTTCAGCATCGGCTTGGACATGAGGATGTAGTCTACCTTTCCCAGGAAGATACATCCTGCGATATCCGAACCTATGCTGAGCATCACTTCGGTCTCATCCGTCTTCATCTGATTCACTCGGTCTTATCGGTCTTCTCTGTCGAATGAGGCAGAGCAAGGTTAGCGGCAATCTCGGTGAAGAAGAACATAGTATCCCTGGGAGTGAGCTTTGTAGTGAAGCCTCCGAGCATGACCCCTGCGACAGAACTGAAGACAGTGGCGAGGTCATGGATAGTGAACGGGATGTTCTTGTCGATGAAGTTCTTCTTGATGGAAGCATTCATGGCTTCGAGCGAGTCACCTGCTACGGCAACGGTCATAGCGATGTAATCCTGCTGAGCAGGTATCTCGGCTTTTTTAACGGGCTCTTTTGGCTCGGAGGGGCAAGTCTTCGGAGTGGTCTTCGGAATGGTCACAGAAGGCGCGCTGGGAGCCTTGTTAATGCTCTTAGGCAGAGTCTTTTTAGCAACGGTCGGCTTCGATGCCGACTTCTTCTTAGGTGCTGTAATTTCAATCACCGAATCGGACATGACGATTATCCTATTTAACGCTTACTTATATTCCGCTTTCTAAGTCTTTCCAGAAATGATTGATTGTTCTGATGTTAAGCAATGCTAATTTAGCAGGATGATAAACTGTATTCTTTTCATCCTTACTAAAGACAGCGGATAATTGTAATTTTGACGGGTCGAATACGCGTCCCATTACAGCGTTGAGTTCAGCCGAAGAGGTATCGTAAGAGCATTCAAGACCATATTGCTTTGCTTCTAATTCCATTCTAAGCAAGACTCTGAACATTCCGACCCCAAACAGATGCACTCTTTTGATTCCTTTAGCGGCAATCATCGGAAAGGCTATTTTGATAATTTCATAGAATTGCTCTTCATATATTTTTGAGCGTGATATTATACAAAATCCCCCGAATCCGATTATATCTTCAGGTTGCGCAAATTCCAATATCTCTTTAAGACATCTTAGATATTGCTCAGTGCTTGAACCTTGGCAGGACAGAATCAATTTGCGTGGTGCGAGGATTTCTCTTTTGCTTGATAAATAGCGAGAAGCATTTACAGTTTCGTTTACATATTCTTCAGCGATACTTTCAGATACACGCGATTTAAACTGTCCTGTTTCGCATTTTTGTTCATCGACAAGGCGGTCATATGATACTACAGCTTCTGCAAATTGACCTAATTTAAGTTCAAACTTCAGTTGACGTGCTAAAGCATCTTTAAACGATAAACGGCGGTCATCAGAGACATCTTGAAATGCGCCCGAATCAAGAATATATTTACACGGTTTACTTAAAGAAACAGGATATTGCGGATTAAGACATAATGTATCAGTAACCGCTTCTGGAGAAAAATCCATTCCGTTAAGTCTGTTATGAACTTTAGAGGTATAATATATCATATTGATTCTTCCGTTATACTGATTGGTCTATTTAACGCTTACCAATATAATAAGTAAAAAAGAGTTAAGAGGTTTGATTTATTCAATTATGATTCAGAACTCATATACCAGCCAATAGATTGCCCAAGCTACATAGAAGCAGATACCAAATATTGAAAATCCCATCCCTGCATAAATCAATATGCCTTTCCAATCCAAATCTAACGTATGGTCTTCGCATTCGTATGTCTTTCCTTGATATGTGATTACAATTGTATCTGTTTCTTTCCAAAACCAACGATGCATGAATAATGCAATAAGGATAAGTGCAAAGATACAAGCCAACAGAAGGATGAAGTTCATTAACTTACGCTTCCACTTTATATTCAATCAGCTTTCTTGACTGCACGATTCTCCTGAGCAATGCTTCAAGCTGTACAATCATCTCTCCGTTCTTGAATCTGCACTGCGAATAAGCATCGTATTTGAGACAGAAACTCATAGGAGGATGCTTAGCACTGTCATTGACACGTTCATATATCAGTTCATAGACCGCATCGTCTGTCAGAGCGATACGGCTCTGAGAACTGTATCCTTCGTCGCATACGAACGGCGCGTTCAGGTCTATGAAACGGCGTGTCATAACAGGGTATTCAGCCCATGACCTTCCTTCTTCTTTTCTGCGCTTCTTGTTATGATTAGCGATACCGGCTCGAAGAACGGGATATAGTCAGGATAGGCATGACAGAGAGCATCGACGACCGTTTTGAAATCATAAAACATTCCCATCCATTCTGTGTCTATGCTTTTCTTATCGTCATTGAATGTAAACACATCAGGCGGGAAGTCAAATACAGTGGTGAGGGATATCGAATGGTCTGTAAGTCTTATCTCTTTCTTAGAGTCAGAGGTTGTAAATCTCCAATCGGGCGCACCATGAGATACCAGCGGGTATTCGTAGCGAACAGTCTCCTGGAAATCGGCAGGAGTATATTCGGTGATACGGAATATCGGAGGGAACTCAGCGGCACAAACTACTTCATAATGAATATCGTCAGTCATTCAATCACTTCTCTATTATACCACCGATTATCATACCACATAGCATTCCCATCACGATTGAGAATATACTTCCGATTGTTACTGGCATGAATGAGAATACAATATATGTCATAATACCGAAGAAACTTGCACCTATGATGGAATATATATGCAGAACATTTGCGTGATAACTCCAATCGTAATCTCTCTTCTTGATATCATCTATCACTAAACTTCCGCCGATAAATATCAGCATCCAGAACAGGATAACCAATATTGTTGCATCTAATACTTCCATTCTTACAACTCCTTTATCTCTATCTTTCTCATATATTTCCTTGTGCTTTCCAACAGCTTGTTGATGTTATCCCTGAATTGGATGAGTTCATCTCTGGTCAGACATATCTGCCCTCCGCTGAGCAAATCGCCGTTGTATTCAATCTTTGTTTCATACAGCGGAGGATAGGCATGGCAGTCGAAACAGATATCCATATACAGGACTGGATTATGAAATGACTTCTATTTTGGTTCAATTCTAAAATTAGTATCTGTTTTCTTCATTCTTTCACTTCTTCGTATGTTTTATTGAAGATTCTTTATAATCACTTAGCATATCTTCCAGTGAACGGTCATATGAACCGCATTCCTGTTTCCACTTTGGCCATTTGCTTATTTGATTGTCAAGATATGCTTTTCTTTTCTTATCTTTGCTTATTGTGTAAAAGGTAATTTCTATATCCGCATCCTTTATAGGCATCAGTTTATATTCGCAAGCAAGATTTTGAAGGTAGTGAAGCATCATATTTCCATATTTACTCTCTTGAAATATTGCAATTAATTCTCCATCTTTAAACAATCCGCAAGTCATATTATTCCTTCTTTTTGTTGACGACTTTCCACATAGCAAACAGTTCCTCATATAATGGGCCACAGTAGTTACCATGTATATCGATTATGCGCCCGTTCTCAATATGGTATTCAAATCCGAAACTATTTTGGATAGTAGCACCATTCTCCCACATCTCTTTAAATGCCTCCCATATTTTGAGAGGATACTCGACATACTCTTCAGTTATAAAGTTAATATCAAATAATTGTTTAGCTCCTATAGGCGAAATATCCATCCATTTTTGGGAACTGCCTAAATACATTTCCAACTTGCTGGTGCTATCGTTAAGGCGATATCTCCAACCATCTACTGAAAGAGTTTTATGTTTACTCAATAGTATTAATCTTTCTTCAATGCTTAGATTCTTACTCATTCACATTTCCTCCAATCCTTGATAAAGGTCTCAACTTTGCCATTCTAATTTCTCGATTTACTGAATAAAGGATAGTCATTAGAAGTATAAATAGTTTGATAAGAGGTTTACAAGACGGAAGATAATGGCCGTTTTCTTACATATACCAATGTCTTACAGCATGAGCAGTAATATAGACATGATACCAGACAGGAACCTCTACAGTATCGCCATCTTTCATATTCATCAGTTTATTCGCAAGGTCTGGAAGGATAGTATTCACGATTTCATCCAAGCACCGACTACGGAACAGACATTCGTTCGAGTAGCATAATGCACTTGCCTGGTCGCATTCGACTCCGCATAGACTTACTTTGGCCGGATACCTATGATTCATATAATTAATCCACTCATCACGGTATTCTCCGTTTTCCCCTCCTCCTGCGGTAATTACCAGTTTCTGCTCTACCGCATACATAAGCTTCTTTTTATTTCCATATAACTTCCCACAATAGTCATATTTCAACTTTCCATTTTGTATATATGCATTCATTCACTCGCCTTCAGTTTCTTTCTTGCTTTCTCTATTGCACTGCGAAGAGCAATGTAGTTGCCTTCTTCAGCGCCTTTCAGGATATTGAGCATCTCCTGAAGCTGTTCATCTGTCAATTGACAGTGATTACCCAACAGGTCTGTATATTCCATCAGCGAATCTATCTGGTCCTGCAACGACCACAGATAGTCGCCTAATGCTTTCTCAAGCGGAGTTTCTTTATACGATTTCATTCTACAATCCTCCACATTGATTCATATTCTTCTCTCGTAATGTTAGCAGGTTCTCCGATTCCATCTACAAGTATACTGAAAGAGTTTAAATGATAAGTATAATTACTTGCCCCAAACCCAATTTCACTTGCGATTGTCTTTCCTTTCTCGAACAGCGCATCCATCGCTTCTGCAAACGGAAGTGAATATGTGATATCTGAATCTACTTTGCATGAATGTTTCTCTGACAGCAGTATCAGATAGATAAGAAGGTCTGTTGCTTCTTTATATTCTCCGTTCCTGGTCCGACTGTAGAGTATCTTTTCTTTATCCAGTTTGAAGTAGAAATGCCCGTCAGTGCCTGAGGTTACATCCAATATGTTTCCTTTAACCAGTTGAATCATCTTTTCTGCAATGTTCATTCATGTTCCTCCTTGTGTTTTTCATATAAATACTATCGCTATGGCCAACCCTATGGCTATAACATCAACCGTCATTAGTATAATTAATATATTATATTTTTCCTCTTGATAGATTTTGTATTCTTTATAAAAAATACATCCGATTATTACGATTGTTAAAATTAAAACTATCAACAGTACTAAGTCAATCATAATTCATTCCTCCTCTTTATTCTACTAATCTCCAAGGCGCATGGATTTGGTTATAATCGAATTTTGCCAACTCGCCTCTCTTGTTTACAATGCAATGTTTTGTATGATTATATTTATAGACATTGCTCGTTCTGCCGTAGAAATCAGACATTTCGTCTGTTACTTTTGCGTTTTCGGATATAACTAAACGCATTGCATCTTCAAACTCAAGATAGCACTCAGGCATAAATGCAAATACATCGCTTTTGGAGATAGCATCGTATTCTTTGCCACTAATCGGTTTCCATCTCCCTGCTGTGTGAATGCAAATCTCATTATTTTTAACAGCATATACCCTGTGTCTTGCGTTGGTCAGATTTCTTATCCTTAAATCTTTAATGCATGCTATTCCTGCAAATGCAAGTTCTTTTGTACCAGTTGTCATTGCTTACTCCTCCTTCAACTTGTATGTATTCTTAAAAGTTTCTGAAGCCATTACTACGATAGCTCCATCAAAATTACGGATAAGATAATCTCCGATGTGAATCCTGAAATTACCGTTAGGACCGTTTGTCAAAAGCAGTATATCCTGTGCTTTCTTTATTGTTTTATATGTCTTCATTTTACTCACTTTTAAAACTCTTCGGGGTCGGCTTTCGTGGTTTCATTTCCGTTTCCTTTATCCAATACTATAAACAAGGCAATCACTCCTTAGTTTCATTCCTTTTATTATTCTCTTTCATTTGCTCAGCCATTTTCAGAGAATCCTTTGCAAAACTGGAACGTTTATCCCCATATGTATACATATCCATTACAAAGTCGATATCGCATTGTCTGAACATAGCATCAGCAGGAATCTTACCTTTGAGTCTTGTCATTGTTTATCACTTTAACCATTACGTCAACCACTTTCATTATAGTACTTTTTGCATCCTCTGAAAACTCTGTTTGATTTTGGTTTATTTCATCTGAATCTAAATGTATTGTAACTTTAAGATGTTCTTTCATATGCGTCATTGCTTTTTCATATGTATCGAACTCCTTTCCGCAACATTCGCAGTAGAACCGGCATAACATTGGCATTTTAATCACTCACCTTTTAATAATTTCTTTTATACTCGAAATACTCCAAACCAATTCATGATTACGAAGCATAGCGCAATTGGAAGGATACACGTTATAACCACAACTATGATTGCTTCGATAATGGAAACGGTATTAAATTGCTTTGCCATTTTATTTATTCCTCGATTGTGAAAGGTTCATTCACATTATTGCGATGCATGTTCGGCTTAATATATTTTACCTTAAGAGCATCGAATGGGCCCATGATTATCCAGACTTTTAAGACATTAGAAGAATCTCTGCTGACTTCTATTTCTTTTTCTACTTGTGCAAGTATTAGTGAGAGGTCTGGACGCTCATACGCAAAGAACTCTTGGTTTAAACGTTCTTCAATTATACGCACCATCGTTTATTCCTTTTCATTCTCGGCTAACGTTTCCATACCGAAGTTTATTATCGGGCAGTTATGCGGTGCTTCACAGTCACAGGCAACAGATATGAAATGTGAACTATCATATTCGCAATGAAACCCGGTTCCGTCTGCATCACTGCAACAATAGCGGCAGTCTCCGCATTTGCGTACATCTACAACTCTTTTCATGCAAGTTGGGCATAGCATCGAATTGCCTGAAGTATCTTGCGCTCCTGCGCAATACTTGTCTAATATCTCCTGATTGCTCATCAATCTTAACTTATGCTTCAGCCAACATGCGATATCATGCACCGTGACTGTGTATCCACATACCCAACATTTGTATGTGATAGTTCCAATTGTCATTGCTTATTCCTCTTTTTTAACTTCATGTCTATCCATCATTGCATCTAACAGCGTCAATGCATCGCCCAACTTTTCTCTCTGCTCATCTGTTAAATGTGCGTTATTACGCACTGTTCTGATTATGCTGTCAGCATGATACATTGCGCTGATATCATCATTATCGAATCCTCTGTATTCTGTATAGGGCTTTATCATTTTGTTTAATTCTCCTTATTCTTTCTTCTTTGTATTCTGTATTGTCGCTTCTCTTCTTCATTTATATTTTGTATTTCACGTTTTTCAATTCATTGTACACGAATATGCCTTCGCACTTCTTCATCTCGTTCGACAGCTCGTGTTCGCTCCACTTCACGTTCTCGCTCGCTTTC
>Ga0172378_10001554_pt1 | contig 21261 bp, 17 predicted proteins | sample GrowelOW332metaG_FD_119755 | JGI IMG/M metagenome (GOLD analysis project Ga0172378, IMG submission 119755) | Groundwater microbial communities from an aquifer near a municipal landfill in Southern Ontario, Canada - Pumphouse #3_1 metaG | ecosystem: Environmental > Aquatic > Deep subsurface >... | reverse complement strand
GCCAAAATCTGAAAATTGTATGTTTTTCATTGTCTTGATGCTTCCAACAAAGGTTTTTCAACTGGTGCAGACACTGCTGAAGGTTTCGGTTTCACAAAACGGACATGAAGTCCATTGTTCGTACACTCAACAGAAACAGTATCGCAGCCTCTTCCTTTTCCCGAAAGAATCTCGACAGAAAGAGGATCCTCTATTTCACGCTGAATAAGACGGCGCATCGGACGTGCGCCCATTTCCGGATCATAACCGTGGTCGATAAGATACTTTCGCGCTTTAGGTTTTACACTGATTGACAGATTCTTTTCTTTGAGCCTGTCCGAAAGTTCCTGTATCTGTATGTCAAGAATCCGACCAACCTGATCTTTTGTAAGCGCACTGAATACGACAACGTCGTCTATACGATTAAGCAGTTCCGGACTAAGCAGCTTTCTAAGCTCTGCAAGCGCACTCGAACGAATTTCACTGTAAGAAAGTACACCGTTACCCGACGTAGAAAAACCAACACGTCCGTCGCTTGTAATCTGACGTGCACCGGCGTTACTTGTCATGATAATGACCGTATTACGGAAATTTACTGTGTGCCCCAGGTTGTCGCTGAGTTCACCTTCCTCAAGCAGCTGAAGAAGCAGATTGAAAACATCAGGATGAGCTTTCTCTATCTCGTCGAGCAGAACGACTGCGTACGGATGATGACGCACCGCTTCAGTAAGCACTCCGCCTTCTTCATAGCCCACATATCCCGGCGGTGCACCAACAAGGCGGCTTGCATTATGTTTTTCCATATAGTCGGACATATCAATACGCACAAGCATCTCTTCGCTGCCGAAAAGGAATTTTGCAAGGGCTTTTGCAAGCTGCGTTTTTCCAACACCTGTCGGTCCAAGAAAAACAAACGACCCCAGAGGATGTTTAGGAGAAGAAATGCCGGCACGACTTCTCCGTACAGCACCAGCAATAAGATGAACAGCTTCTTCCTGACCAATAACACTTTTATGCATTTCTTCTTCCATGTGCACAAGTCGTGTCGTTTCCGATGAATCAAGCTGTTCAACAGGGATTCCGGTCATAGCGCCTATTATACGGCAGACATCCTGTTCAGAAACATGCTTCTTCACTCCACCGTTACTGTTTTTCCAGTATTCGCTGTAGACTTCAAGCCTGTGTTTCAGGTCAAGCACCTTATCGCGTACAAGCGCGGCTCTTTCATAATCCTGATCGGCTACGAGTTTAGATTTCTCTTCCGCAAGCTGCTCAATGCTCTGTTCCAGTTCTGCAAGCTCAGCAGGTTTTGCCTCTTCCTGTATTTTCTTTGCTGCGCCGGCTTCATCAAGGATATCGATTGCTTTGTCGGGTAGAGAACGTTCAGGAATATACCGGCGGGAAAATGTCACGATCGCGGGAATAACATTATCGTCATAAACGACACCGTGAAAATCCTCATACTTCGCCTTTATTCCTTCAAGTATCTGTATTGTTTCTTCATCGGTCGGTTCTTCGACTTTTACCATCTGGAACCGGCGTTCAAGGGCAGAATCTTTTTCAATATACTTACTGTATTCCTTTGTCGTTGTTGCGCCGATTATCTGAATTTCACCGCGGCTCAGTGCAGGCTTAAGCATATTCGACGCATCCATCGTCCCCTCAGGACCGCCTGCACCTATAATTGTATGAAGTTCGTCTATGAACAGAATAATGGTCCTGTCTTCGCTCACTTCCTTCATCATTTTCTTCATACGATCCTCAAACTCGCCCCGGTATTTCGTACCAGCAATGAGAGCAGCAAGATCAAGAGACAAAATCCGTTTCTTAAGAAGATTTCTGGGTACATTTCCTTTAGCAATACACTGTGCGAGACCCTCTACTATAGCAGTCTTACCAACCCCTGGTTCACCTATAAGCACGGGATTGTTCTTTGTGCGGCGGGACAGTATCTGTACAATACGCTTAATTTCTTTTTCCCGGCCGACAACTGGATCACAATTTTCTTCACGAGCCATACTTGTAATGTCCCGGCTGAATTCAGAAAGAAATGACGGATTATTCTGATTTGAACGAAGTTTTGACTGCGGTTGCTGTAAATCAGAATTCGTAATTGGGACAATACTTTCGGAATTATTTCCGTTTCCAAGCAGGTTTTGAAAGACAGATTTTGCAATTGAACGGGCAGTCTGCTCTCCGGCTGATGAAGGATTACGAGTTTGTACATCAGGAACAAGTTTGCGCGCATCTTCAATAGTTATAGAAGCTTTTTCAAAATACCGCGCAGTAACGCTTCCTTCTTCCCTGATTGCAGCAAGAACAAGATGTTCTGTACCAATATATTCGTTACGGAGAGCACGAGATTCTATACCGGCCAGATCGAGTATGGTACGTATCCGGCGTCCGGCGGGAAGATCACTAAAAGAAGACGCAGGAGTTCCCGCTGAAAGACTCTGTTCAAGCGCAAGCTGATATGTGAGAACATTTATATGAAGCATCTGTAACAGCACATAGCCAAGTCCATCGGCGCTTTTTAAAAGCGCCAGCATGACATGTTCCGGCAGCAGCTGGTCGCTTGCACTTTTCCTACCTTCATCCTGAGCAAGTGCCGCAATAAGACGCTGAGCACGCGGTGATAAGCCTTTCATAATATCCCCCAATACTTACGAAGCAAAAGTAATTTTTTCAAATGCTTCCTGCAGAATAAGCGCACGCAGGCGTTCAATTTTCTGCGGAAGATCGTCTTTTATATCATCTTCAAAAGTGAAGTTTCCGTTCTGCAAAAGAAACTCCAGATGGCCGTCCTGTACACGATACAACAGTCCGCACAGCGTACTATCGTCTATTCCGTGAATAATCCCCATATCAAGTCCCCACTTTACGGAAGAAATAACAGAGACTGATTCTCTCAGAGGCATAAGTGCACTGAATTTTGCGGCCGCAAACGATCGTAATATGATATTATGTACTATTGTCGGTTTATTTTCGGTACACTTCAAACGAAATTTTCGCTCTGTCTCTACAATATATTTTCCGGCACTTTCAAGAGAAGCAATCTGATCAAGTTCACTGCCGTTGAACGATGAAAGTGTTGAAACCTGATAATATGAACCAAGAGACTTTCCGTAATCATCGCCGGTACCATATACTGATGTAATGCTCAATCCTTTTTCGCGCAGCCTTCTGAATACATTTTCTGATTCACCAGCAAACGAAAGCGACGGCAGATGAACACGCACAGAAAGCTTCAGACCACTTCCTGCATCGTTGACAGAAGCTGTAAGATAACCGTATTCATACGACGCAGCAAACTGCAGAGTCTTCTGCAATCCTTCATCAATCGAATGACAGTCAGCAAAAGCATCTTCACAGTTAAGCCCCGGCGCAAATGATGCAATACGTACATGGTCAATACTGTTTACTAAACAGGAAACTCTTCCGTCAGAACGCATAACGATCCCCGAAGCAGCAGGTGTGTCTATGACACCGCGTTCAGCAAGTATTCGTGCTCCAAGATCACCGAGCGCGTCAGAAATTACGTAATGGAAATCATCTGCATTCTCAAGCTGTGAAAACGAATCAAATACAAGCGCTCGTATACGTTCGGAATCGTCTCTGCGTAATGTTTCAGGAAACTGAAAATTTGCAAGATTACGTGCAAGCCTGACCCTTGTAGACACAACAACATCATTATCTGTACCGCTGTATGTGTACCATGGTTCCCCGTTAAAAACTGATGATTCAGCCATTGCTCTGCGGTCTTTTTTCAGACGTACCTCCGTCGGATACAGGACGTTTTTCAAGCGCGCGCAGATAATCGCGGTAAACAGCCGCTTTTTCATAATCCTCATTTTTTACCGATTCTTCAAGTTTTGTCTCTATATCCATACGGTCTGTCAGTACTGAACGAAATGAACCGACTCTGCGAGGCATAGACCCTGTATATGGTCCAGAAATTCCCCGTTCGCTTAATATAGACGACAATTCTGATTTAAATATCTCCCAGCACTCAGGACAACCAGTTCTTCCCGTTCTGCGGATTGCAGCAAGACTTCTACCGCAGACAGGACAAAGTCTGTTTTCCTCAGGATTACCGGCTTTTTCTGCCTGAGAAATTTCTTCAAACAGAGAACCTATAGAGCGCTGGATTTTCTGAGGATCAGGAGAAAGACCGTGTTTTACGGCACACTCCATACATATATTTATTTTTTTACGGAAAGTTTTACCCGTCTGTTCGATAAAAAATACAGCTTCCCGTTTATGACAAAAATCACACAGCATATCATCCTCACTATATCATACTTTGCGTAACGTTTCGAGCGGCTTCTCTTTTCCTGCTTTATATGCCGGAATCACCGATACTATCAGCGACAGAAAAATCGTCGAAATAACAATCACGGCAAGATCTTTAAACGGAACAGTTACCGGTATTTCTGTAAGATAATACGCCGGATCCATAAGATTTATATGGGTAAATTCCGCAGGACTGTGCCCCTCTAAAAGATATATAAATTCTGCAGCAGTGTTTACCATTTTTTCAAGAAAACGAACAATTTTGTTCACATTTACTGCACAGGCAAGACCGATCGGTAATCCTATAAGTACACCACCGCAGCCTGCCGTCATTCCGGTCAGCAAAAAAGAAAACGTAATACCACAGGGCGTACCACCAAGACTTTTCATGATCGCAATTTCACGACGACGCTCCATCACAAGCATGACAAGAGCCGATGAAATATTTATAGAAGCTACCAGTACAATAAGCAGCATAATAAAAACAAGCATTACTTTCGTTGAAGAAAAATTCTCATATTCCGACTGATTCAATTCGTCCCAGCGGTAAATGTTTGCCCTATATCCTGCAGCTTCTTCACATTTTCGTTGTATTCGTACTATAAGAGGCGAAAATGCGTCGGCTGTCTCCATAAGCACACAATATTGTCCTGTTCCCGGCTTTATAACAGAATACGATGTGTCGAGCGGAATGAATACCCACATCGAGTCAAGTTCCTGATATCCCGACGATACAACAGCGGCAACTGTAAACAGGGCTGTATGTGGAAAAATATTTCCCCCCTTTTCCGCTGCTGCCGTAATTATACGAAATGAACTTCCCTGCTTAAGTCCAAGCAGTTCAGCAGTCTTCTGACCGACAACAGCACTCTTTGTTCCTGCCTTGAAATTATCATAACTGCCGTCAACAATTTTTAACAGTGAACGGAAGGAATTATTGCGGAAAAAAATTTCAGGCTGTACAGCACGAATCTGCACACCCGTACGATAAGAAGAACCTGCTGCAAGCGCGGCCGCATTTATTTCAGGATATGCAGCCGTTACACCGTCTGTCTTTGCCATATATGATGCAAAAGCTTCGATCTTTTCAGGAGATGATGCCTCATCAGCTTTTCTTGGTATAAATGCTTCCAAATGAGAGGAAGAAAGACCTATAATCCGTTCAGTCATCCCTTGAATCATACCGTTTGAAACTGTAAGTACGACTATAAGCGGTACAAGACTTATACCTATGCACACAAGTGCACCGGAAAGGCTGCGTCTCGCCGATGAAGCCTTGTCCGTACGTGGAAAAACAAGCCTGTATGCAAAAAGCAATGATGATTTCACTGTCATTATTCAATTTCCTTCAGAGTTGTCCGTATAAGCTGTCCGTTCTGGATCGCATAGCAGACAGACCCCTTTGCAGCAAGGTGTCTGTCGTGAGTAACAAGGATAAGCGTCTTGTTATATCTGTCAGCCATAGAAAAAAGCAGATTGCCTATTAGTTCCGCGTTTGCCGGATCCAGATTTCCTGTGGGTTCGTCTGCAAGAATAAGCGAAGGATTGTTAATCAACGCACGGGCAACGGCTACACGCTGCCGTTCACCGCCTGAAAGTTGTGACGGCAGATGGTTTGCACGGTCAGATAAATCGACATCGGCAAGCAGTTTTCGTGCCCGTTCCATTGCTTCCTTTTTAGGCACACCAGCCATATATGCCGGAAGATATACATTTTCAAGCGCTGTAAAATCCTTAAGCAGATAATGAAACTGAAAGACAAGGCCCAGAAAATGTGCACGATATTCAGCCTGGGAATCATCGTCAAGAGATGTAACATCCCATTTTCCACACTGAATTTTTCCTGCAGATGCCGTATCTATTCCTCCAATGATATTCAGAAGCGTACTTTTCCCGCTGCCGCTTTCACCTATAATGACAGATTTGCTTCCTTCTTCGACCGAAAGATTCAGAGATTTGAGAACAGTCAGTGTCTCACTTGTCGTAACATATGTTTTTTCAAGATTCTCTACGTGAACAATTTCATTCATCATGAAGTACCTCCGCAATGGTCATCTTCAATACATTTCTGCTTGCGGCAAACGAAGCAGTAAGCGGCGCAAGTATTCCGAACAGTGCAATCATAAACACTTCTTCCGGCAATATACGCGCAGGAATTGTAGCATATAAAAGGTACATCGGATTTTCCTGTACATAGGCCGCATTTTCCGGATTGAACGCAAGAACCATAAAATACTGGGTATAATACATAATATCAGCTGCAGCACGGAATACGCTGCCGATGTTTATGCTTATAAGCAGTCCAAGAACGACACCTGCCAGTGCACCTGCAAATCCCGTCAAAAAGCCGCGCATAATAAATATCGACTTTATTTCACCGCTTCTACCTCCAAGTGCAGATAAAATCGATATTTCACTGCGACGCTCAAATACAAGACGCCTCATACCGTTGTAAATATTGATTCCTACTACGACAAATATGAGAAACACAAGCATCATGAGTATATTTTTTTCGACACGAAGCACACCGAAAAATGACCTGTTGTAACTTCTCCATGATTCAGCTTTGAGCTGTGGAAATTTTCTGTTTATTCCGTTTATTACAATTTCGTCGCTCGAAACACGATTTAATTTCAAACCATATGTTTTTTTCGCATCAGCACCGAAATTTTTTCTTCCGGCTCCAAGATTAATAAATGCATAAGAAGAATTGATATCTGCATACCCTGAATGGAATACGCCTGTAACAGTAAATTTTCTACTGCGGGAAAGCAGTTCCACGTCACTTCCTCCGCTTAAAGCAAGCAGTGTTACAACGTCGCCAGGATTCACGCCAAGAGTATATGCCAGACCGGAGCCAAGAACGATTGTATTTTCCTGCATAATATTAAATTCACCGGCAGTAACCGTGAGTTCCCGTGCAAAACCACCGTCAGTTTCAAGTACATCAGAAGGTACCGCACGAATTACTGCAGCAGACTGTCTGCCGCGCGTACCTACAACAAAACTTTCCGCTTCATAAAACGGAGTTACGGAACGGATATTCTTTTCATTTTTACACCATTCAAGAAACTGCTGCCCCGCAATACTGTCAGCTCCGGAAACACGCACATGATATGAAGATATCTCCATAATGGCGTCTTTAAAACCCATCTGAAAACCGTTCATGACGCTCATAACAACAATCAGTGTCATCACGCCGAAACTTATTCCAAGAGAGGCAAGCAGAGAAGTTACTGCAGAACGTCCGCTTCTGTCGACCCGTGAAAATCTGTTTGAAACAGAGAAAATCCATCGTAAATGAGGAAAAAATGTCTGTCTATTTATCATATGTCCTGCTTCGCATTATACGATTTCCCTGTATATATGTCTCCGACGATTTTCTTCCATGACGATACTCTGTAATAACAGTAAAATCATGGTTAAAATACAATGTTGTCGTATACGTATCGTTGTCGGTATAAACAGTTTTCATACGAAGAGTACCGTCGTCATAATAAAAATAGTCCGGAGTGCGTCCGGAATTCTTATATTGATAAACATCAGTCCGTGTCGTACTGCCGGTCTGTACCATTTCCTTGTCTGCACTGTACAGAAACCGGGTATATGATTCTTCTGTAATTTTATTTTTTTCGTTATATTTACGCAGCGTACGCGATTCAATCTTTTTATTATTATTCTCGTCAACGGAATAATCCGTCTGTGAATATATGAGTCCTTTTTCATTATACAACGACTCGATTCGTTTATCAGAAAGCTGAGTTACAGAGGCAAACGGTAGTGCTTCGTCATTATTATAATAATAAACATCAGTACGTTGTACCGATGACTGCGCAGAAGTATCTGTCATGCTCCATGTTTCTTTTTTCGCAAGCCTCATCAGACTGTCATAATACTTCCGTGACATAGTCTTACCTTCCGCGCTTACGAGTATACGGTTGTCAGGACTCCCTGTAACTGAAAAAAATTCCGTTCCGTATGAAAACAGTCTTAGTCTTCCTTCTGCATCCCTGTATCGTCTTTCTGAAGGAGATTCTTCCGATGCTGCAATACTTTTTTCCTGCTCTGTACCGGATTTTCCCTGTTCAGCCTGTATAATCTCTTCCGGTGGCTGCATTTCGAGAGTTTCAATTTCCTTTCCTGCTTTTTCTGATGCAGATTCATCAACAATGTCATCCACCCAGTCATATTTTTCCACCTTCAAAAAACTGTCTGCATCAAATGTCGAATCTATTTTTCCGGTATACGAAGGTACAGCTTTTTCAATCAAATAAACGGGACACTCGTTTTCCAGCCATATAATATGTAGAAGGATTTTTGACGGATATACGCTTACTCCTGCATATTTTTCAATATCAGGAAAGACTGAAACACCGGTTACGTCATAACGAAGTACTTCAAAAAACATATCACTCACTTCTGTAGGTTCTCCAACAGCCTGCTCAAATACATCTCTTCTGCCTAGAGCATCAACCTGCATCAGCACAAACGAGAAAACCAGAAGTACCATAAACACCTGTATTCTGAATTGCACGAATCACCGTCCCAAAAATCCACGGATATATTCGTCGGCATGAAAAAGCGAAATATCCTCATATTTTTCACCGTTACAAACAAAAGCAACAGGCAGATTCAGTTCTTTACCGATTGATACAACAACACCTCCCTTAGCAGTTGAGTCATATTTCGTCAATATAAGTGCATCAATTCCGACTGACTCATTGAATACTTCCGCCTGACGAAACGCATTCCTGCCAGTCGTCGAATCTATAACAAGCAGCCGCCGGTAACATCCTTCATCAGCTTTCTGCCGGCATGTGCGGTCCATTTTCTCAAGTTCATGAACAAGGTTTTCTTTGTTGTGCAGACGACCAGCCGTATCAGCAATCACGAGCCCCCCGCCTTTTGCATGAACCGCATCGGCCGCATCATATATAACAGCAGCAGGATCTGCTCCGTGCTGATGACTTACAACTCGTATCCCGATCCGCTCGCCATGAAGTGCCAGCTGTTCTATTGCAGCCGCACGGAATGTGTCAGCGGAAGCAAGTACTATATTACTCTCACCTTTGTCTTTGTACCATTTTGCAATTTTTGCCACACTCGTTGTCTTACCTACACCGTTTACTCCGAGTACCATCCAGACATTTGTTTTACCAGATTCAGGTTTAAGCACAACATCTTTCACATATGACGTAAGTATTTTTCCCAATTCCGCCGTAACTGAGTCTTCTTCATTTATATGATTTTTTCTGCATGTATCGCGCAGCAAGTCAGTAATCTCCATGGATGTTTTAGCTCCAACGTCACCTTCTATAAGTGCATCGCAAAGTTCGTCATAAAACTGATCACCGTCTGTTCCGTGCAAACCGAACAAACCGCGTATTTTTTCTGCAAATGATATTTTTCCCATAGTTATTGTACTCCGTTATTCTTCGTTTCTGAATTATACCCAGTTCCATCATCCGGCAGCGGATTTTTCTGAATTTCCGGTCCACCTAGTACGTTTTGTTCAGAAGAAGGTATTTCCCTGTCTTCATATTCTGACGGATATGCACGGTCAGGCAGAACTTTATCGGCAGCAAGAAAATAGCGTACAAGTTCATACGAAAAAAAAACTCCGCACCCGATAGAAACACCTGTACACACCTGTGCAGCACGCTGCCATCCGGCAGCGTCTTCATAGCTTACGTATCCGTCCCCATATGCAAGCATTTCTGCATGGAAAGTACCGTATGAATAAAAAGTACTCAAAAGTGAAATAATAAGCGCACTATACGAACCATACATCCACCTCCGCCGTATGTCGATATATTTACTTCTGTCGAACGGTTTTGCATTAACTGTCAAAGACGTACCGTCCTGAACAAGCTTCAACGGAATATAAAAAGATACAGGCATTCCGTCTTCTGTAATAAACTGTCCAAGTACAGGTTGATTATTAATTGCAATTTTAGTAACAGGATATTCTTCATCAACAGTTCCTGTTTTACTACCATTCGCATACATCGTTCCCATAAGCGGTTTTTTTAAGCGAAGCAAAAGCGCACCGGAATTGTCTGGGATCATTCCGACAGAAATGTTAAACTGCCGGCTTCCTCTGAAAGCGTACGAAGTCGAAACCTGTTTAAAGCCCGGAGAACTAAGCATAACAGAATGTACACCAGACTGTACAATAAGATGATCAGGTATTACTTTATATACAACATCATCAATAGTAAGAACTACATTTTCCACAGCCTCTTCCGGTTTTATGTCAAACACAAGTTCAACAGGCATACTGTTCGTTATTTTCGGAGTAAGCTGGCGTGCTATACTTACTGCAAGTGCACGAAAATCAGAAATGCTGTTTACATCAGTGACCGTTCCGACAGTACGTACACCCGGATATACAACAAGCGAAACTGTTGCTGCAACATATCCGCCGTATATGGTAAGCCTGCCGCGCACAAGTGCATTTACTCCTGCGGCAATTACTGCATCTTCAAACTCACGGCTGTCGTATCCTGCAATTTTTGCTGTATCACCTGCATCGAACAGCTGCGTAACGTCATCCTTGTACAATTTTACTGCCGTACTGTTCTGTTTCTGTCTGTGCCCTGAAACAAATCCTTCAAGTATATCCTTAAACCGGGCGGCATCGTTTTTTTCACTGTCCGGTATATTTCCATCGTCAAATACTTTTCCTGCCTCTATGTTTTTCGCACGTTCCTCTTCACGGGCTATGTCTGGTGCTGCATTCTTTCTGTATTCTGATTCTTGTGCAAGATTGTCTGCAAGCTGTTTCTTTATTGCAGCAATTTTTTCATCTTCGTTTTTCAGCTGTTTCAGCAGTTCCTTATCCGTATAATCGCCAATAACAAGTGAATCTCGGGTTTGAATTTCTTTCGACAGCTGTAAAAAAAAATCGAGACGATTTTTCTGTAGATCATACTGTTTCTTATCAAGCTGTTCCTGAGATGAAGGGATGCGTTCAAGATTTTCTGCAAGTTGTTCAAGAATAAGCTGGGGAAGAAGCTCTGCAACCGCAGATTCAGATTTAGTTACTGCCCGTTCTTTAGCAAAAGTGAATTTTTCCGCCGCAATAGTCCAGCTGTCCGTTCCTGACAATCGGGATAAAGGAACAAAAATGAGAAGTACAAGAAAAATATATACAGCGGTATTACGCTTCTTCGTCATCATCTCCGGCATTATCCATCGGGAGACCTTTCCATTGTGCAATAAGGAACGAGTCCATAAACTGGTCTATATCCCCGTCCATAACAGCCTGAATATTACCTGTCTCACATTTTGTACGATGATCTTTTACCATTGTATATGGTTGAAACACATACGAACGTATCTGGTTACCCCACGAAATTTCCTTTTTCTCGCCGTTATACTTCGAATTTTCCTTTTCCTTCTGTTCACGGTAATACTCGTACAATCGGGAACGAAGGATGCTCATCGCAGTTGCACGGTTCATAAGCTGACTGCGTTCACTCTGGCAAGCAACAACGATACCTGTAGGAATATGTGTAAAACGGACAGCTGACTCTGTTTTGTTTACGTGCTGTCCTCCCTTGCCTCCCGACCGGTATGTATCGACGCGGAGATCTTCGGGTCGTATATTGACTTCTATCGTATCGTCCAGAACAGGATATGCATACACTGATGAAAATGAGGTATGCCGGCGGGCATTTGCATCAAACGGACTGATGCGTACAAGACGATGAATACCAGCCTCGCACTTAAGATATCCGTAAGCATAGTCTCCGTCGATTTGCATTGTGATCGACTTGATACCGCCTTCAGCTTCTTCCTGATCGACTACTTCCATTTTAAAACCGTGACGTTCTGCCCAACGGGAATACATACGGCTAAGCATAAAGGCCCAGTCCTCAGCCTCAGTTCCTCCCGCACCTGCGTGAATTGAAAGAAAGGCGTTGTTCTGATCAACTTCGCCCGAAAGCAGATTGAGTATATTCAATTTTTCAAATTCAGCCTTCTCATTATTATACATTGTACGAACTTCAGTTTCGTCGTTCGGGCTTCCGCTTTCAACAGCAAGCTCGTACATTGCCTCAAGATCGTCCTGTTCCCGGAGTATTGCACGCCACGGTTCGACACGATTTTTGAGCTGCTTTATTGCGGTCATAACCGTACCTGCTTTAGATGCATTCTCCCAGAAACCAGGAGCAGTTGTAAGAGACGTTTTTTCCGCAATTTTTTTGTCTATTGCAGCGCTGTCAAAGACGCCCCCATACATTCATGATATCTTCACGAAGTTGTGAAACAGGCATTTTTAAATCTTCCAGCATATTTACTTCCTTTTTAATGTGTTATTGTCGTATCTCTGCCGCCGGACTTAAGAATACATCGTCTCCATCTTTTACGGTGCAGTTCGGTTATGGCGAACATTCCTTTTACCGGATACTGATACATACGCACAGTATCATAGTAATTCGTCACACGATCAATCTCACGCTTCAGCTGAGAAAGCTGCATAACGCCTATATTGCCGCTCTCCCAGCATGCACGCTGTATTTTTCTGAACCCATAATGAGTAAGAACAGATGCGAGAGATTGTGCCGTATCGACCCCGCCCGGATCAAGCATGACAGATACAAACATAATACCATAAGAATAGAAGAAACGACATACATTGTCAAATATGCAATCACTGTTTTTCATCATTGATTTTATGCAGCAATGCCGTTATTATAAAAAATATGGTACTGCTGAAAAATAAATTTATTTCTGCCGCCATCTTCGTCTTCTCCGTATCCTGTGCTTTATTTGCTGCAGGACGTCCCATCGTAACCGATATTTCGGCTTCGGCAGGAACAGGCAGATTCATCAACGTATCATGGATACTTCCATCGAAACCGGAGCAGGTAGTAACGTCGCTGCTGGTATTCCGCGACATAAAACCAATTGCCTCTTATTCGCAGCTTGCAGCTCTAAAACCTGTCACATCATTGAGTGGCAGCAGCTCAAGCTGGTCCGATCAGATTGAAAATTATATTGATTATTATTATGCAGTCATCGCTGTAACAGGCAGCGGGCAATACAATATCATCATCCCGTCTATGAATGCGACGGTCAACGGTGTACACCGCAAGCTTCCGCCTCAGAAGGCTGCAGCCGATATAAGTGAATCGGCAAAAGAAAAGTTGTATCCGCAGGGAACAATGCGCGAAACACCTCTTCCCTATATCGATCTGGTTGAAGGAATGAATACAACAAATTCAGACATAGGAAAACAGGCACGCGAACAGGCTGAACTGCTGGCAGGGAAAAACACCTGGCAGCAGACAAAACTTCTTGACGTCTATATTTTTGAAGAAGATCTAATCTCTCCGGAAGGAGGTGACGATTATTTTTTGTTTGATGCTCTTAAAACTACTTTTATCCGCAAGAGATATAAAGAGTCAGTTACCGTACTCAGAAAATTACTTGGTACAAATAGAAGCGAAAGCGTCACAAAACGCGCAAAGTTCTACCTAGGAGAGTCATACTATTTCAGCGGTAATTATCAGGAAGCAGTAAAAACGTTTCTTGCAGACTCAGATGCATATCCGGTACTTACAAAAGAATGGGTTGATTCATCCCTCGACCTTATGGTCGTTCCGGTTCAATAAATATTCCTGATAAGTTCTATAAATGCCGGTGTGTAGTGTATACCTAAATCCTCGGCGGTTATCTTTACTGCTTTCTTTCCGGCAGCATTACCCGCAATAGTGGTACCTTTCTGATTTGCTGCAGGCGCATTATCGACAACAGCTGCCGCCTGGGTCTGTCCGGTACCGGGATTTTTATCATCAGGCATAGAAACAAGTACAACCTCATCATCCGTATTTACGCGGTCAAAGAAACTGTTTTTATCAAGTTCCCCCTGCGAAACTTCCTCGCCGGCATCAGTAACAGTAAGTGTACCTAAAATATCGGAATTACGATATGTGAGACCTATTTCATTGTCGGCGGTTCTCATACTGCCCTTGCGAACAATATTAAATACAGCTCCTTTTTTTATCATTTCCGAGCGGCCAACATCAATAAGCAGATCGTTCCCGTTTCTGTCCAGTATTCTTCCTCGGATCGGGAGCTTTTCCAATACCCCACTTCTGAACCGTCGCAATACATTTGAATATCTGTTGTTACCAGTACCGTAGAACGACAGATTTCTCATTTTGGTACCAGTACGACCGGAATACATAGTTCCGTTAAGCATTAAATCACGAGGAGATTCATCAAGTGAAATAATTAAAAAATAATCTTCGCCGGCTGCATGAGCTTTCTGATAAGCTTCTCCAAAACCGGATACCGGAGACGCCTGGGCAACTACGGACGTGACCGCAATACCGGAAAAAATATCGGCAGCAGTCTGTGCGGTAATCATCGCATTATCAGCATGAACGAACGATACCGCCCCTGACGTATAATAAATGCCTATTTTCCAGCGGACTTTATCAAGATAGAATGGCTGAACGTTCCATTTCTTAGCAAGGGTATCCTGCAAAAGAGAGTCGTACGCTTCTATTTTATCATTCATTAAAGTCTCAGCCGTATCCGGTTTTTTTGCTGCAGCAGATGCAGAATCTGCTGCAGGTATATTCTGCTTGAGAAATTTTAATTGTTCCAGATACAACTCGTGTAGTCCGTTCATTTCAAGCATATCTGCATATGCAAGACGGGTCTCTGCGCTCGTCGGATCTATCTTAAGTGCACGCTGATATTCATAACTTTCACCGGTACTGTCATAACGTTTTGCATATTCTTTTGCATTCTTTATATGATATGCCGCCCACGATGGACGTCGTGAATCATCCAGAGCAACTGATTTGCCGACCTGCAGTTCAAGAGCTGCGCGCATCACCTCGTCGAGCGGATCAACAGAAAGACCTGTCGTCCATGACGCTACAGCTTCCGGTATTTTATTAAGCCGGAGCTGCGACAGACCTTTGAGATACCACGCATTCGCTGCATTCCGGTCATGTCCGATACGGAAATCGCAGATATCAATTGCATCATTGTATTTCTCTTCAGAATATAATATAGAGGCAAGAAGCTCATATGCACGGTCATAATTTCCATTTATTTCCACCGCTGTACGTGCCTGCCGCTCAGCTTCAGCAAGATCTCCATTTATAGATGCAAGACCTGCGGAAAGATAATGCACCTCCGCTTCACCAGAATAGCAGCGCATTGCCTGATTCATGTAACTCTGTGCCGCATCGTTTTTTCCAAGCCGGGCAGAAACAAACGCAAGACTCAAAAGTGCTTTTCTGTTTGTCGGATCGCGTCTGATCGCTTCAAGATATTGACTTTCTGCGCCACTTATCTTTCCGTCCATAAGTTCAAGCTCTGCAAGACCGAACCGTGCATCAATATCGTTTGGTTTTAATCTTAAAACACCATTGAAAGTATTTCGTGCATCGGCAAGTTTATTGAGCGCAATAAAACACATTCCGCGCAGATTCTGTATACCGGTATTACTTCGGGCATATTTTTCCGCAGTATCAAGATACTGCAAAGCAAGATCATACTGCTCAAGCTGGTAGGTACACTGAGCAAGACGGAACCACGCATCACCGTAACTGGGATTTGCCTGAACAGCCTCAAGGTACAACTGTGATGCGGTATACCAGTCTTCATCACTCTGTGCCTGAAGTCCGTCCCCATATAACTGTGAAACGGATCTCTTCTGTTGTGCAAACACTGAATCACAAATGCAGATGAGAACACATATAACTAATGCAGTCCTCGGTCTACTCTGTCTTCTCATCTTTCTTTTCATCTCCGTTTTTACGGATTACTTTTATCATATTAATGCGGTGTCCCTCCATATCCTGAACAATGAATTCATAATCGTTCCATGAGGCTTTCTCATATTTCACCGGAATTTTTCCAAATAAATCAAAAACAAATCCACCAAGCGTATCGAATTCCTCTGTAGGAAACGAAGATACAATAGTCTCGTTAAGGTCGTCAAGATCAACACGCGCATCGCACAACCAGATGTTGTTGCCGAGCGTAATAATATCCTCCCGTTCATTGTCAAATTCATCCTGAATATCCCCGACAATTTCTTCAATAATATCTTCCATTGTTACAATACCGGACACACCACCGTACTCATCGATTGCAATCGCAATATGCAGATGCCGTCTTTTGAACTCGCGCAGCAAAGAGTCGATTCTTTTTGATTCGGGAACAAAATAGGCTTTACGTAAAATTTTTTCCAAATCGACTGCCTCATGAGCGGCAAATAAATGAATAAGATCCTTCACATACAACACGCCGACGACGTTATCGATAGACTCGCTGTACACAGGAATGCGTGAATGCCCGCTGCTTACAAGTTTTTCAAGCAGCTCATCCTGCGGAGTATCGACGGAAATAAAATCAACGTCAATCCGCGGAATCATGACCTCTTTCACCGACGTATGAGACAAATCCTCTATACCCCGTATCATGTTCTGTTTTTCTTCATTAATAATCTGCTGCTGCTCAGGACTGACATCCTCTGATTCAGAAACAGAACCGTTCTGCATATCTTTCTTTTTACGATAAAAACCAAACAACCCCATATACTCCCTATCTTATTATCAGTTCGCTGCTCATTTCAGCAAGCGCTTTTTCCTGTTTTACGAGCATATCGCACACAGGTGCTTTGCCGGCCTCAATATGCTCTTCGCCGTGATCGTATCCGTTAAGATGAAGCAAACCGTGCACAAGCAGACGTTTGAGTTCGCTGTTCTCATCCGTCGCAAAATAAACAGCATTTTTTGAAAGCATTTCCAGACTGATTGCAATATCACCCGCGCATTTCCATACCGTTCCTTCCTCATTCTCGTAAGTTTCCCCGTTTTCGAACGAAAGCACGTCCGTCGGACTGTCAATACCACGATAAGACTTGTTCAAAGTACTGATAAATGCATCGTTACAGAACAATACAGATATCTCTTCTCCGTCAATTTTAAACTTTCTCATGGCAGTCTGCATAAACGGTTCAACATTCATAATCCATGCAGGTTCACTTATATTTTCACCGACAGAGACAAGAACCGTATTAGCCATTATTTTTCACCTCATTCAGCGTTTTCTCGCCCAATTTTACATTTTTCTGGCCCTTCAAAGAACCTGTATCAGGATCCTTCTGATTAGGATATTCTATACGGTTATGATAATATCCGGCAAGAAGCTGGACAAATGCTTCTTTTATTTTTGACATATCGCGGAATGTCAGATCGCAGTTATCGAGTTGCTTATGTTCCACTTTTGCATTAAACAACCCCTGTATAAACTTGTCCAGCCGGGGGACGGACGGATTATCGAGCGTACGGCATGCAGCTTCAACTGTATCGGCAAGCATGACAACGGCGGATTCCCGTGTCGACGGAGGCGTTCCGTTATATGCAAAATCCTCCGGATTTACATTTGGATCTTTTTCCTTTGCTTCATTGTAAAAATAGGCAATAACACTGTTCCCATGATGTTCTGCAATAATGTCTATTATCTGCTGAGGCAGATGAAGCTGATATCCTTTTTCGACACCTCTCTTTACATGACTTTTTATGACTGCAACAGAAAGTGACGGATTGATTTCATTATGCTTGTTTACGCCTGTCTGGTTTTCAACAAAATATTCACTCTGATCCATTTTTCCTATATCGTGATAGTACGCCCCTACCCGCGCAACAAGCGGATTCGCGCCGATTTCACGACACGCGCTTTCTGCGAGCTGTGCAACCATAAGCGAATGCGAATATGTTCCGCTTGCAGTTATCATCATCTTACGCATAAGCGGATTGTTTAGATCACTTAAATCCATAAGCCGGAAGACAGATGCCGTATTGAGCATAAGTTCAAGCGGTGTAAGAAAACCGAGTGCAAGTATACCTGAAATGAATCCATTAAAAGCAACTCCTCCGAGAATCTTAGGTATAGTGCCGAAACTTTCGTTAAATATAACAGTAAAAAGAATCATCAATACTATATCAAGCAGTGCAAGCATAAGGGATGCAATAACCATATCGATCCGCTTCTCAATTTTCCGTACAACATTGGCCGAAGCAATACACGAAAACAGCGTATATAGAAAAGGGATAATCTGCCACTGAGATGCATTCAACACACCGAATGCAACAAGACCGGAAAACAGAACAGCAGACAGTTGACCGTATAAAATTGCTTCAAGCAGCACGCACAAAGCCGCAGGAATAATAATAGGAAGTGCATACGGAGAAGAAAATGAATGGGTCTTACAGCCAAATGCAGTTACCGCATATATCAGAAGAAAAAATACTACCTGCATAACAATTTCACGCATCTGTATTTTTCGTCCAAAAGGCAGGAATTTAAATAATAGAAACCAGGCACATGCAAGCAGCAGCAGATACAGTTCTGAATCTGCAAATGCCCGAAAATCAAGATATACGGGAGATTCTGCCATTTTTTTGAGTTTTGCAAAACTCTCTGCCGTAATAGGAAATCCTTTTCGGATTATTTTCTCGCCAGCCTCGATGGAAACCGGGTTGTCTTCATCGGCGGGAATCGACTTATTCGCATAAATCGTCCGGTCGGCAATCTGATCTATCTCAAAATCATCAAGAGTAAACGATGCAATCGTCTGACTTGTTGCTACATTAAAAAAATTAAGAGCCGATACTGAAGCAAAACCAAGCATAAACAGCAGAATAAGCTGATAATTTTTTTTAATGAATCCGCCGAAAGTCCAGAACAGAAATTGCATACTGGTCTGATTATCATTTTTTTTGTTCGTTTTCTTCATTTTCGTAAGCCTTCACTATTTTTCGCACAAGCGGATTACGAACTACGTCTTCCGCCGTAAGTACCATCTTTCCTATTTCGTTTACCGGATCAAGCAGTTTCAGAGCGTGCACAAGTCCCGAAGAAACATGGCGCGGCAGATCTATCTGTGTCGTATCACCGGTAATAAAAACTTTAGCATTTTCTCCCATACGCGTAAGAAACATTTTCATCTGTTCTTTCGTCGTATTCTGTCCCTCGTCAAGTATGATGACACTGTTGTTAAGTGTACGACCGCGCATATATGCAAGCGGAGCTGTCTCAATTACTCCCGACTCAATAAGCTTCCGCAATGTTTCGTGGGGAAGAACCATTTCCATAGCATCGTATAATGGACGAAGATACGGATTTATTTTCTGTTCGAGATCACCAGGGAGATATCCGAGACTCTCTCCCGCTTCTACGACAGGTCTGGAGACAATAAGCCGCGATTTATCATGTGAAAGCACCACCCGAAGTGCTTCAGCTACAGCAAGGAAAGTTTTTCCGCTCCCTGCCGCTCCGGTACACAGGACCATATCATATTTCCGCAGCATTTCAATGTACTGCGCCTGATGCATGGTACGCGGATAAATTTTTCTCTGACCACCGGGCACAACGATTGAATAACAAGCCATATCGGAACGAGGCTCCGTATTCAAAACTGAAGCCACAATATCCTGACTGTTTTCACCCCCATCCTGAATTTCATCAAGAATGCGGTCAATGATAAAACGGAATTTTTCACGCACAGCAGGATCTTCCTCATCGACAGAAAGTTCGTTTCCGCGCGTAAAAACCGGTACACCCAAATGCTCTTCAATGAGTTTCAAATTACTGTCATTCGTACCACAAACACAGGACAGAACATCAGCATCAGGTACGACTATAGTATAAGCAGATTCCACAAAGCCTCTGATAGTTTCAGATATACATATAAATTATATAACAGCAGCGTCGTTTTGTGCAATGACTTCCTTACGGATTAAGTTCCCATGTACCATAATCATCTACAACCTCTGTCTTCATACTTTCCATCGGATTCCAGATAATAGAAATAGTCATCTTTGGATTAAAATCATAATATGTTTTGGCAGACGTAACAAGTCGTGGTGACAGTTTATATGTTGTTTTGAAGTTCCAGTCGTGAAGATTGTGCGTCAGCGTAAAATTTAAGCTTTTGAGCTTGAATCCTGATGCTTTACGGAGAGATTCATCATCAAATCTGAACGAATCGATCAGATCAATAAATGGATTTTCTTCACCCGGAATACGTCCGTCTTCACCGATCGCTTTCTGGACATAACGGTACAGGACGGAGTTCTTTGACGTAGACGAGAATGTAAAGGTTACAAATTCATTAATTTTAAACGAAAGCGACGGCGTAAAAATAAAATAGCTGTCTGTAGGACGTAACAAATCGGCTACAATACTCGTCGAAATCCCGGGGGCGGTACTTACCCTGTTTTTCCACGTGTACCACGTTTTTGTCGTCGGCGCGTATGCAAACGATAATGAATATGGAAGAAAATCCTCGTTATCACGTTCCTGCCAGCCGTTTTCATTATTCCAGTCGTAACCGTTCGTATACGACATAGTATAGGCTGCCTGTAGTCCGCTCCACGTCAGGGCAAGTTTCAAAGCATCCTGATGATCTTCTTCAAGATCGTAATTATATGATTCCGTAAGTTTCAGAGTACTGTTAAAAAGAGCTACCGTAAGAGCCTGCTTGAACGGCTGCTTTTCCCACGTATCGTCGGTAGAACTTTTCTGTTTGAATCCTGACGTCATAGTAAGCGTCGTATAAGGAAACGTAAAAGTAAGCGTTCCGTCATATTCGTCAACCTGGGGTGGAAGCGTCATAGTAAGGGTCAGTGACTGACCAAAAGAATTGCTGGCATCAGTTCCTTCTGTCGCTGCAAAAGTAAAATCAAGTGAGTGCGTAGTAATGAAGTCAGAATCGCTCCAGTCTGTCGTCAGATATTCCCATTCTGGATTATCCGCATCGCCTATAAACTTCGTAGTAAGCATTTTGACTGTAGATTTATACGTAATACCGGTATTCTTGAACAAATCGATATAATAAAAAGGCTTTATGCTTACCGAATTTGAATTTGTCAGTTCCTGTTTAGTAGCAGTATAATCGGTCACTTTCAATGAATCAGCGGACGACTCAGTGTATCCTCCGCTCGCCGT
>Ga0172378_10001552_pt1 | contig 21284 bp, 18 predicted proteins | sample GrowelOW332metaG_FD_119755 | JGI IMG/M metagenome (GOLD analysis project Ga0172378, IMG submission 119755) | Groundwater microbial communities from an aquifer near a municipal landfill in Southern Ontario, Canada - Pumphouse #3_1 metaG | ecosystem: Environmental > Aquatic > Deep subsurface >... | reverse complement strand
TTCGCCGACGGAGAATCAAAAAAGTTCAGAACAACACGCGTTGCGTTCCTGCTGAACAACGTAAAATTAACTCCTCCGGCAGTTATCACTGCACCCGGGTTCATAGGTTTCCCTTGTAGTACCTGAGATACATCCATAATTACATATATTAGCATGGATGCATGACAAAAAGCAACGCAAACATGCGGCCAATAGCCATACAAGATGAAAATCGTTATACTTTGGTTCAATGGAAACTGAAAAAAATACTGAAAAACAAGACTTGAAAACAGCACTTGTCACCATTGTCGGACGGCCTTCGTCCGGCAAATCAACATTTCTGAACACTGTATGCGGACAACCCGTTTCAATTGTCTCCGAAATTCCACAGACAACACGGGATGCAATCCGTGGTATAGTGAATACATCGTACGGGCAGCTCGTATTTATAGACACTCCTGGATATCATGACAGTGATAAAAAACTAAACCTGAAACTCCGGTCTGTCACCGAAAATCAGCTGAAGGATGCTGATGCGATATTATATATTCTGGACAGCACACGTCTTCCAGGAGACGAAGAGCAGCTCACTGCAAATCTGATTAAACCACATGCAAACCGTACAGTTGTGGCAATTAATAAAATCGATTCACGCAGTGCACAGATAAATTCGGCGGCAGAATTTATTGCAAAAGTCCTGCCGGAAATTCCGAAAGGGCGTATTATAATGATATCCGCCAAAACCGACAAAAATATAAATGAAGTGCTTAAAGCGCTTTATGATCTTGCTCCCGTTGCACCGCAGATGTATCCGGAAGAGTATTATACAGATCAGGAACCGGGATTCAGAATTGGAGAGGTTATCCGTGGAGAAGCAATAAACAGGCTTGAACAGGAAATACCTCACTGTCTTTATGTCGACATTACCGACATGGAAATGAAAAACGAGGGAAAACTGTTGTGGGTACGCGCATTTCTCTGTGTAGAGCGTGAAAGTCAGAAAGGAATTGTTATTGGAAAAAGTGCTTCAATGATAAAAGCAATACGTATCGAATCATTAAAAAAGCTCCGTAAAATATTCGACTATAAAATTGATCTTGATCTGCAGGTAAAAGTTGATAAAAACTGGCGTCAGAAAGACACGGTATTGACCAGGTTAATAAAATAGCAGCCGCTTTCTCCAGAATAAAACGAAGAAAATGTAATCAGTGCTCCCCTAAAACGGTGCAGGACACGTAAACTCCATGCGGATTCCCGTCTCAGGATGAATAAAAGACAGATACTGTGCATGGAGCATAAGACGTTCCCCTTTTCCGCATTTTCCATACAGAGAATCTCCTACAATCGGTAAACCGAATCCGTGAATATCAGACGAAGTAAGCCGCAGCTGGTGTGTTCTACCGGTATGCGGTGTATACAGGATGCGTGTTACTTTCCGGTTTTTCCCGTCTGTACCCCGGTACCAGTTGTAGCCAAGTTTTGTCCATTCGGTAATACCGAGTCTACCATTTACGTCATCATAAATCCGGCGGGGACGATTCGGCCAGTCAGGTGAAAATTTCAGCTGCATAACTCCTTCTGTTACACCCCGAGAGGGAACAGACAGACCTTCCGCATTTTCAAGTACCCCGTCAAGGAGCGCAACATACTGTTTACGGACCTGACCTCTTTCAAACTGCATAGAAAGATTTCTCTGTGATTCTGCGGTAAAAGCAAGGACTATAAGCCCTGATGTCTCCATGTCCAGCCGGTGTACGGAAGGTTGTTTTATTGTATCAGGAAACAGACGCCGCATACGATTAACAACACAGTCCTGTTTCTCTGGTCCGCGCCCCGGAACCGATAACAGCCCGGACTGTTTATTAACGACAAGTATGTTCTGATCGCGGTATACGATTGTAAGCCCTAGAATTGCAGGAAGAATAATTCCGCATCGTTCATCGCACGGCTCATATGAAATTCCGCTTTTTTTATTAACCGAAGGACGTCCGTAATAAACTTCATCCATACTCACAGGAAGAAGTGCATGTGCAAAGGCATAATCAAGCAGCTTGGGTGCACAACAGTCGCCGGTACCAGTCGGAGGCAGTTTCTGACACCGGTTTTGAACCGCCCTTTCCGCACATATTCCGAAGAGAGTCCGAATTGTACCGTCACTGCAGTGGAAACGGTATAATGAATGCACCGCTTTCAGAGATTCTGTCGTCAAAACAGCACGTTCACTGGAAATACGCCGTTTATCGCTTTCCGGTGCCGTTCTAAGTTCCGCAGTCAGCTCATGGATACGCTTATCGTTCGGTGCAAGTGCCTGCATAATACTTTCCGTACAGACAACAGGCGGCACCCATATATATTTCTGCTTACAGCCTTCTATAATAAGACTGTTTCCGGAAACAGTATACAGTACAACTTCATCACCGGCTTTGCCGGTACATACAAGCACTCCTATCATGATGCCGTGTCCGTCCCGTTCTTTACTCGGAGCAGATACCTGTGTCAAACAAAGAGAACCGTCAAGTAACTGTGAAACTATCTGACCGCAGTAACAATGCGCCAGCTCTGTCGGAAACGGCGGAAACATAAAGGTCAGCTATCTGCGGATTTCTACCGAACCGTCTTCCTTCCCAATGAAAACGACAGGTTTGTTCTGCGTAAAAAAACCGTTCTCAACCACACCCGGAATATCGTCTATTTTATCTTCCATTTCCACCGGATTTACAGGTTCATTCCACACACAGTCCAGAATCTGATTACCGCTATCGGTAATGACTGGACCGCATTTTCTGACACCTTCACGCAGTGTACATTTTGCTCCAAGACCTGCCAGCGCCTGCATAACAGGAACGCGTGCGTCACCGATTATCTCGACAGGAAGCGCAAACCTTGTTCCCATATGGAGAACAGCTTTTGTTGAGTCTGCTACAATAACAAGCAGTTTTGCATTATATTCAACGATTTTCTCCCGGAGCAGGGCTGCACCGCCGCCCTTTATAAGATTACAGTCCGGATCAATTTCATCTGCACCGTCTATTGCAAGATCAAGTACACCGTCGATAATGTGGTCGTTGAGAGTATATACCGGAATAGTAAGATCCTGACATGCATTGGCTGTTTGAAAACTTGTAACAACCGCTTTTACATCAATCAGTGTGTGGTCCCTGATATAATCTGCAATACGTAAAACAGCAGGCATTGCCGTCGAACCAGTCCCCAGCCCTATTTTCATACCGCTGAATATCTTGCCTTCCTTTAAAAGCGTATCCACAGCAGTACGTGCCGCCAGTGTTTTCTGTTCACTTTGTGTCAGAACCTTCATAATCGACTCCTGTAAAAATTTTAAATTGTCTGTATCCCTGATATTTCAACATTTTCATGCCGTTACAGACTTCACAGCCGGCCTCAGCAGCACGCATCATGACGGGGGTTATCTCAGGTACATAAATAATGTCGAATAATTTCTCACTCCCGTGAAACTGATAAAAATATATTGGGTCGTTTTCCTTATTTGAACTCGTCACCGCATTCATTCCTTTCGAAGTAGTCTGAATAATAATATCTGAATACTGTTCAAGTATTCCGGCAGAATCAACATCTAGCAGGGCATATTCAAAACCGTATCGTTCTGCAAGAACTTTTGCATTTGTGACTGTTCTGTTAAAAATACATGCACGTGCTCCCAGCTGTTTAATAACATACGCTACAGCTTTTGCAGCACCTCCTGCACCGAGTATTGCAACTCTACGGTGACGGAGTCTGTCCGTACCAAGAAACTCTGTAAGTGCTTTTCTGAATCCGTACGCATCCGTGTTATATCCTGCCCAGCCGCTGTTCTTCCGCACGACAGTATTGCTCGCGCCTATTTCCCCGGCTTCCTGATCAAGTTCCGCCAGTTCAGCAAGTATCGTTTCCTTGTGAGGTATTGTAACTGCAAGTCCCTGTATACCAATCTGCCGCGAAAAATCAAGTACATCGGTAATGGATGGAGAACGCACAGGAATAAAAACTGCATTAATATTTTTTGCTTTATATCCGCTGTTGTGAATTTCCGGACTGGAAGTCTTTACAAGCGGCCAACCGGTAATTCCGTACAAAGTCGTATGTTCATTCAAATCACGAAAATGGTACACGTTATTAAGCGTAACAGGATCAATATGACCGACAGAAGGAATATTACCGGCTGTTTCCTCCGGAGACGTATACGTCAGATATGAATTTAATTTATAGGAAAGAATTCTGGACACCTGTCCAAGAGGACCCATGGCACACAAAATATGGTCATATTCCGTAATCGACTCCGATTCTTTAAAAAGATTGGTCACATCGGCAAGAGTTGTCGGCATAAAAGCAATCTTTGGAATTTCATACCCTGTCTTACGCATCTCATTACATAATGCTTTGAGATTCGTAATTGGTTTTTCTATATCGTGGCAGCTTCTGATAATACGTACTCCAAATGCAAGTGCTGCATCCTGCAGGCTTGGAATATGATAGTCTTCTTCAAAATCGACATATGCAAAATTCTTTGTCGGATTCTGATCAGCGAATGCAAGCGCCCTTCCAAACAACATCGTCCGCGATATTTCACCACTGAAGAATAAACCGCCGTCAATTTTACGTCTGATTGTAAGTACACAGGGAACATTTACCATTGAAGGAAAACGGCGCACATATAACTGCTCATCTTCAGTCAAAAAATCAACACGCAGCTCCGCCAGATCAATATACTGATTATATTTCCGCACAAGAGCAGCATCTTCCTCAAGAGTTTTCCCTGTAAGTGTCAGACAAATCAGCGGTTGTTTCATTGCGTTATTCCTTAAAAGTTATCGTACCGTAATTTTTTTATGCTCTTTTTCAACGACGGAAAGTATAAGTATCGTTCCTGCAGGGACTGCATACGGTATCGTTATGTGTCCGCCTGGATGTGAGAAGCTCACCAGTGTATACGGATCACCTTCTTCAGGTACCGCAGTCAGTTTTACAGAGACAGGATACGGATATATTGTGAGTGTATCTTCAAAAACACCGTACACATTTCCGTTTACCGGCCTGGACGGCATTGCAAATTCTGCAGATACATGTGTGTAGTTCTGAACAAACTCGTCCGTAAACTTCTGTTCACTGACAATAGTTCCCGGCGTTTCGTTTCCGGCAGCCTCATGCGATGTAAAATCAAAAGTAAGTTTTGTTCTTGCCATCTGCTGCAGCACATCGTTTACAGCACTGCCAACAAGATCGGGAACGCGCGTATTTTCAAAATTCGGCCCGCGGCTTACAATAAAATGTACGGTTACGGGATTCGAAATATTAGTTCCCTCCGGAGGATCCTGTTCAATTATAGTACCCGCAGCTGCTGCATCTGCCTTGTACTGCGGAGCTGCAATAACAATAAGAGGACGTGCAGAACCAGCAAAAAGAGTCTGAAGCTTAAGCCGTACTTCGTCCAGATTCTGTCCTATATAATTTTCAACATGATCAATAACAACGCCTCTGCTTACGACGAGAGAAACACGGCTGTATCCCTTTCTGATGGCGCCACCGGCAGGAGACTGCTCAAGAATCTTTCCTTCGTCCCCTGGTTTGTCGGAATAGCGTAGCTGGATTTTCGGATATAATTCCTTTGTCTGCATTTCAATAAGTGCCGTAGGCAGGTCTTTCCCCACGACATCCGGAACCATAACCTTTTCAGGACCTTTTACATTTATAGAAAAGACTACAATACATGAAAGCAGCATAACAATAACTGCAGCAGTCACAGTAAAAACAAGCAGTCTGCCGTTAGACTGCATATCCGCAAGAATATTATGGTAATTTATCTCTGGTACTTTTAAATTGTGTATATCAAAATTCCGAATAGTATTACGGATATTTTTAATTTTATCTTTCAGCTGTGGTATTTTCATACATTCCTCAAAAAAACGACGTTTTATCCTGATAATATCATCTTATAACGATATAATCCAGTAATACGTTCATGGATTCAGACGCGGCTCCAGTTCAATCAGTTTATCAATTACTCTCCGGCATTCATCTTCATTACTGTATATAATCTGCATATTTGTATGTTTTTTCGTAACAAGATCAAGTACACCGGAATCATGCAAAGCCTGCTGATTTTCCGGCAGGGACAGAAATGGTATTCCCACTATATCGGCAAACGGAATAAGCTGTCCCTCCACAACAATACCGTTGGTATATACTCCTGAACATTTAGCCGTCATTACTTCACGAATTGCCATTTCCGCCCCAAGTATACCTATTGCACACATAACACAGTCAATAAAAATACCCATATCTCTGAACAGGACAAGCAGCATAAGCAGAGGGCAACATACAAGGACAATAACTGCAAACTTAAGTAAACGAGGTTTCACCGGCAATTCCCGGGTACCCGCTTTTTTAAGCATTTTTGTCCTTCTTAAAGACAGCGTCGCAACAAGCAGCGCATATACACATAAAGAGACAGCAACAATAATAACCGTAACTGTTTTCATATACTACTCCTGTAAAATAGAAGCAGAGTGCTCTGATTCAAACCCCGGATAATACCTGTTTCCGGTTGAACAAACATCATTGCTTCCGTTTATAATTTTCCAGCCAGCATTCCAGAGCTTTTTCAGCACTTCCGAATGCGAGAGGAATTCTGCCTATATCGTTTCTGTCACTTATATGGACAGATACAAAACCAAGAACTTCCGACTGCTGCCCGTGCAGCTGATTCATAAACAATTCGATACTGCCGGATTCTTCCGGAATGCAGGCAGTAAAAAATGAATCACAGGTTTTGTAGGTTATGTTTTTATATTTGTACGTATTAGGAAAACTGCACAAATAGGAAACAACAGGTGGCTTTATGCCTGTTTCCTCAAAACATTCCCGCACAACCGCATCTTCCAGACATTCATCGGGATTAACGAATCCTCCCGGGAGAGCAAAAAAACCTCTGCGCGGCTCCTTTGCCCGTTTTTCAAACAGAATATTTCCGTCATTGTCGGCCAGTACAATACCGACCGCAGCAGCAACATTGTTGTATAAATCAAAACCACAGTCGGGACACAGCCATTTTCTGTTATCAACATAACTGATTTTAAAACTGCCGCACATCGGACACATTTTGAAATCATTATTAAAACTCATGAAAAACACCTCTCTGTCAGTGCATCGGCAAGCGCTTCCGAGCGTTTTACTGTTTGTATAACAAGTGGAACGAACAACGGTAATACTGCCTTTATTCTGCCTCCGATTCCTTTTGCTTTACCAAGCCCTCCGCGGATAAACTGAGTCTTGATAATCGCAGCAGCTTCATCCAGAAGCAGTGGAATAAAACGAAATATAATCTCTACAACCACAATTGTATACCGGACAGGAACATGAAGCAGCGCAAGCGGTTTCAGAAGAACAGAAAGGCCATCTACGATATCATACTCTGGTGTAGTATACGAAAAAGCGATAATGCACGCCAAAGCAGCTTCCGTATGGATAAGTGTCGTAAGACAAAGCATAAGTTTTGACGGTGTCACGGTAAAATACCGGTACGGAACAAATACACGTTCGCCGGGAACAGCCGGATAGAAAATCATCTGAAAAATACAAAAAAACAGAAGTAAAGGTATTACCTTTATCAGTGAACAGAACAGCCGTTTCACCGGATATTCGGAAAACAGTGCATACACAAATGAAACGCATAACAGTACAATACATGCATACAGCGGGCGGACAACAAGTGACGAAATAAAAAGAGCTGAAAATACCAGAAATTTCGCAACAGGTGCCATTCGTGCAATAATTCCTGTTTTCTTTTCCGGTGCATTCATTTCTGCAGCAGTTTTCCGCAGCTTTTCCAGTAATTTTACACCATCAAGCGGCGGTTGTACAGCGGAAGACATCTGTTCAGCCTGTACAGCACCATCTGTATCAGACAAAATCGTTCCATTTACTATAGCTATTTCCCTGTCAGCGAAATCCGCCTCATCCCTGTGATGCGTACTGAACATAATTGTGCTGCCTTTCTCTGCAAGAGTTCGGAGCAGATTCATTACCCTACTGCGGGAAGGTCCGTCAAGTCCTGCTGTCGGTTCATCAAAAAGCATTATGGGAGAACCAAGTGCGATAATCCCGGCTACGGCAAGCCGTCTTTTTTCCCCGCCGGACAGGTTGAACGTCTGCCGGTCAGCATACGATGAAAAGGGAATACCTGCTTCATCCATGGACTGCTTCACTCGCATTAGAAGTTCCTCGCCCGTTACACCTCTGTTCCGGGGACCGAAAGCGACATCGTCGGCTGCAAACTGCTCAAACAGAGCAGCTTCACTGTTCTGCTGGCAAAGTACGGGACGGGCAGCACCTTGGACTGCTCCCGAACCAGGGATAAGAAGTCCGGCTGCAATCTCGAATAGAGTAGATTTACCACTGCCGGAAACACCGGTTAAAGCTGTAAGCGTTCCTTTATGCAGACAAAAACTTATAGAAGAAAGGACATTCGATCCACCGTAAGAAAATGAAACATTCGAAAAAGAAAGCATTGCTTCAGTTTCCGGTTTTCCTGTTCTGTCTGATTTTATAATATCGCTGCCGGTAATCAGTCTGCATAATGAAAAATCTGCAAAAAAAGCGGTTTTACTGCCTTGAAAAAAGATTCCTCCGTCTTTCATAAGAATAACATCGTTTGTCTGCAGTACTGCATCAGCATCATGAGTAATATGAATAACTGTATTTCCCCGGTTCACCCAGTATGAAAGAAAATGAAAAATTTCGCTGCGCGATTCCGGATCAAGCATTGCAACAGCCTCATCAAGAATAAGCACATCTGGACGCAGGGCTATAATGCCTGCAATCGCTTCCTTCTGTGTCTGGCCAAGCGATAATGCCAATGAAGGAGCAGAAGCCTTACTAAGCAGTCCTGTTATATTAAGACTTTCAATAGTACGCAGTTCAACTTCACCGGCATCCAGTCCAAGATTCTGCGGACCAAACGCTACATCCCGTGAAACAATACCACATATTATCTGATCTTTTGGAGACTGAAACACAAGTGCGGTACGTTTATCCTTCATAAAATGAACACTGCCTTCATCTGGAACAAGAAGCCCGCTCAATATACGTGCAAGAGTACTTTTCCCGCTTCCATTAAGTCCTACAATTGCTGTATATGAACCCGATTCCAGCAAAAAACTGACATTTTTCACTGCCGGAACTTTATGCTGCGGATACGTATAAGTAACATTGTTTACGGAAAGTATACTCATTTCACGTATCATATCGAAAATGTAAGAAAATTCCAATAATAACCATTTGGAACTTGACAATACAAGAATTTTAGGCTTACTGTTGTTCCATGTCAAATACAGCAATTATTTATTATTCACTTGAAGGAAATGTTGACTATATTGCAAAACTGCTTGCATACAAAATCGGTGCAGACCTTATACAGCTTGAAACTGTAAAAGAATATCCTAAAGAAGGGTTGCTAAAATTTATAATCGGTGGCTGTGACGCAACATTCGGAATTCGTCCGGCATTAAAAAATGCACTTCCCGATTTTGATCAATTCTCTACAATAGTAATAGGGACTCCTGTATGGGCAGGTAGGCCGTGTGCACCAATCAATACATTTCTCCACAAGGCAAAAATAACCGGAAAACGTATCGCACTTTTTGCCTGCTGCAGCGGCGGGCCAACTGAAAAATGTTTCAGCAGGATGGAGTCTCTGCTTACCGGAAATACAATCATAACATGCGACACATTCATCAATCCGACACAAAATGAGGGATATACAATCACCCGTAAAACCGATATGATTGTAGCGAAGATATAGTTAACCTGTATGTAAGGACATACTGATTAAATTACGATTATTCAACAAGTGTTTCCTTAACAGTTCCCCGTAAATACATTCGTAAGATACCTGCCTGCTACAGAAGCAAGTCTGTATATGGTATCAACCGGTGCAGGCTCAAGTCCGGTCATGTGATAGCGCGGGAAAAAACGTGTAATGTGAAGAGGTATACCCACATCGACGGATGAAACCCATTGTGCAAGCAGCTGTATCTCATCATCACTGTCATTCCACCCCGGAACAATAAGTGTCGTAAGCTCAACATGACAGTGTTTTGTACATACCGTAATTGATCTCTTCACCGTTTCTAAATCACCTCCAAGATACCGGTACCACTCCGGTGTAAATCCCTTTAAATCTATATTCATTGCATCAATATAGGGAAGTATTTCTTCAATCACAGGAATACACACGCTTCCGTTAGTCACAACTACATTCTTCATACCCAGTCTGCGTACAAGTTTTGCCGTATCGCGGACATACTCCCAGCATACAAGCGGCTCGTTGTATGTATACGCCACACCAATGTTTCCCCGGATAATAAGCGACTGTGCCCGTCCGGCAAGCTCTTCAGGAGATACATATTCAGTCTTCACCTCCTTTCCGGCCTGTGAAATATCTGCATTCTGGCAGAACGGACAATGCAGGTTACAACCATAACTTCCGGCAGAAAGAATCATACTTCCCGGATAAAACATTTTGAGAGGTTTTTTTTCTATCGGATCAAGAGCAAGAGCCGTAAGCTGCCCGTAATTAACCGGTATTATTTTCCCGCCATGATTATAACGTGCACGGCACTGTCCTGTCTGTTCCTCACCAAGTTTGCAGTGATAAAAGCATGTACTGCAGGTTACTGTCTGCGGACTAGTATGCAAAGTTTTCGTCATATATATCTTTCACTTTTTCTCCGGACCGGTAATCTTCGCATCTTTAAGATTATATAGTGCATCATCATTCATCTTCCGTTTATTTTCATGATGCTCTTTTATTACTGCGGCAGAAAGCAGGCCTCCAAGTGCCGCAAGTATCCCCATAATAAAACCTTTTTCGAAACTCACAGGACATACCTCCTTAAATATCATTTACCCTGTTCCCGTCCGGTATTCCGTTCCCAGAACACACCACCGGAATATCCTTGAATCGATTTATCACAGTCGGCACGTGCCAGACGTTTTTCTGCAAGAAGACAGTATTCTGTATTCATTTCAATTCCACAGTATTTTCTACCGAGTTTTTTTGCAGTAACGGACGTTGTGCCCGAACCCAGGAACGGATCAAACACGAGTGCGCCGGGTTTGGAACTTGCAAGGATAAGTTTTGCAATAAGTTTTTCCGGCTTCTGTGCCGGATGATCCGTATTCTCACTCATTGACCAATACGGCACCGTTATATCGTCCCAGAAATTTGATGCACATGTAAGCCGGAATTTCCCGTCGTCAGTCTCTTTCCAGTCTTTTGGTTCTCCATTCTCACGGTACGGTGCAATAACACGACGCTTTTGTTTTACAGCATCAGCATCAAAATAATAATCAGGACCAACTGTAGCGAACCAGATATCCTCACAGCTGTTTTTCCAGTTTGAAACCGCACCCCGGCCTTTTTCCCGCTGCCATGTAATACGGTTTCTGACCGTTAAAAAATTATTAACGACAGTATACAAAGCTGCGGTACATTTCCAGTCTCCGCAGATATACAGGGATGCATTTTTTTTAAGCACTCTGACTATGAGCGGAAACCACGATTCAAGATATTCTCTGTATGCATCATTGCTCCGTGCCGTAAATTTATTTCCTCCAAAATTCTTAGACAGATTATACGGAGGGTCAATTATCATAAGATCGACACTTTCAGGCGGGAAAAATTTTATTACATCAAATAAATTACCGTTGTATGTTCTGTTAATAATTTCTTCCTGACTAAGAGGCTGAAACGCAGTACACAGTTTCGGAGCATACAAAGCCCGCTCTCCGTCGTTAAGTTCTGTCGTATGATTTCTGGGCGAACGTATTTTTTCCATATTTATTCCACTTAAAACTACTGCTGCCATTATCAGTCTGGTCAATAATGGCGCACGACCTCAAAACGTTCAAGGTCAGGGTTTTCTGATCTGTCTATGCCACCCTTTCTGCATGCAATATTCAGCTGCTCATCAACAGAATTTACAGTTTCAAGATTGGGAAGAAGCAGACCTCGGCGATATCCCTTTGTTACAACGACACCGTATCTTTTTACGTCAAGTTCCGCAGGTGAACTTATTCTCTGAGTCGGACCAAGAACATCGACACTGTATACTATAGAAGCAAGTTCATCAGCTTCAACTTCCGGAAAACGCGGATCCTGCGTAGAGGCGCTTATTGCATTGTGGATTATTTCTTCCGCAACAGAACTGCACACAGGTGAAATTGTTCCAATACACCCTCTCAGACTGCCGTCTTCTTTTAAAGAAACAAACGTACCAGCCCGCCTGTTAAGCAGCTCCGGAGAAAGATGCCAGCCATGAAAATCATCGTCGTCACATATAACACAGCCACCGGCAACTTTCGGAAGCTTCCGGGTACGTACATATATTTCTACGGTTACTCTTGCAAGCGCGACAAATTCGTCTTCATTATGTTTCCGTGCTGCCATTTGCTCTTTCTCCAGCAGCTCATACTGTTCAAGAAAATTACGTCTTTCGTCCCGGCCTTCAGGCGTATACATACAGATTCCGTAGCCAACGCCAAAAGGTCCTTCATACGACAGTTTTTCAACTTTTACAGCTGTACGGTCAAGCGCTCCCGCCATAATAATAAATGAACGATGCCCGCATTCTGCCGCATTCTCACAGAAATCAGGGTCAAACGAAAACAATCCGCCGAATTCACCGGTTCCCATCACATTCATTATCCGATCATCGTACACAGGTCCCTCAGGACGAAATCCATACGGGCCGTCGGTTTTCAACACGTGAGATAAATCTCCACTTGCAACAATTACAACCCGCCGCCCGGTTTTTTCAACCGCGCGCGCAATACACTCTCCGAGCATATAATGTTTTTTATATGACTGCCCCGACAGGCCGATGCGGACAAGCTTGTATTCATTCTTTATAAACTGGTTAATAAAATAGAGCGGTACCATCGTCGCATGATCAAGCTTCGGTTCTTTCTGGCCATTCGTACCTGCAGCAAGCCCTGTTTTATCGGATTCGGCGCAGACAGCCTTTACGAGCGGCACGTCATATTCTATATGAAACCGTACCTGACCTGCCCCGAATTGTCCAAAATCTCCGTCTGCCGATGTTCCGGGTGAAATGTGAAAATAGTCGGAATACATTGCTGCATGAGGCGATGTAACAATAATTGTTTCCGGCTTCAGAGCTGCAATTCTCTGAGCGACTTTTATGTATGCCGCACGTGTTGCAGAAATTCCATTTTCTTCACCATGTCCCACCTCATGAACAATAAGTGGAGGATGAGGAACCATATATGTACCAATAATTGACATATAACACCCCCTTAATTCAAATTTTATTCTGGTTTATGCTTTTTCATAGAAAGGACAGCTTTTTTTCCGCTATTTCGTCCATAATGTGCTGTTTAACGAGTCCAAGAGACTCTCTGTAACTGGTACTGGATAGTCCTGGAAAGCGAATAAGGAAACGTTCTTCGCCCGGATGATGTTCGTTGAAAAAATCAATTTTCTGGAGTATTTTCTTACTGAACTTCCCCTTTTCAACGGACGCCCGCTCTTTTATGGAAGCAAACATTTCGGTCATACTGGCACCATGAAACCATGATTCACCGGAATAGCGTTCCGTAAGCGACTCACCAAATTCCTTAAGTTTAGCCATTGCAGTACTGAAGTCAACAAGTTTATGGACTGTTACGACTATGTCGATTATAAAAATAACGGCAAGTCCGCTTGAAAGATACACCGTAAGTGTATCGCTCAGCATAAAGACAAAATGATCAACGACGGGCTGGACAAAATGAACAGCTATGATTCCCATAATGCCGAACAGTACCGAATTAAGCAGACAGATACGTCCTTTCATGTTGAATTTATGGTCGGAATAATCCCACCATTTCATTTTAAACATTCTTTCCATTTCCCAGCTTGTAAAATATTCAACGACGGAACAAAGTACCATTGCACTCACAAACAATGTAATCCATGATGACTTTACTTCCGGAGGAAGCTGCATGACGATAAGCCCTCCGCACCCATAAATAGGGCAGACTGGTCCGTGAAGAAATCCCCTGTTAATGAATTTATGTTCGTAAAAAATGCCTACATACAGCACCTCACAGCACCAGCCGACAAAACTGTATAAAAGAAAAATAAGAAAAAGGCGCCCTAACGGTACCATTTGAATCGAAGAACCTGCATTCAAGAAATCAGTCATACTACAACTTTACTTCATTTTTTAATGGTTGGCAATCAACAGCCCTGTGAACAAAAGATATTCCAATATTAAAAAGTAAGAAACTATGGTATACTCTTCATATGCCGTATAGTATTGAATTTCAAATTTCCGGTCTGATTATTGTTGTTATTTTATGCATTGTATTTTTCTCAAAACCTCGCTGGAAATCACTGCAAAATTCAATCTTCCGGGTTTTACTCCCATTAACAGTCCTTGAACTTCTTATGGATATAATCAGCGTCATTACAGTCGCAGAGCGCGATCATATTCCGGTATCTTTGAATAACTTCTTTGCAAAAGGGTATATTATTTCTATCGATATCTGGATTACGGGAATTACCCTCTATGTTCTGTCAAATTTTATTTATACGGACACTCCTGAACGAAATATAGCACGCATAAAAGCAGCAGGTCTGCTCTTAATCATTGCAGCATCAGCCGGATGCATCATAACAATTGCAGCACCATTAAAATATGCAAACTATGGCAGAAAAGTTTATTCATACGGAATACCGTCTACAAGTACTTTTATTTTCGCAGTATACTGTATTATAATTTTATTCGTCAGCTGTTTAATGAATTACCGGTATCTTCCGTTCAAACGTAAAATTCCAATGTTTGCATTCGTAATTATGGAAGGAAGTGTTGCACTGCTTCAGGTACATTTCCGGAGTCTGCTTATCATCGGTTTCGGTACCGCGGTTTGTGTATTAATCATGTACATGACGATGGAAAATCCCGACATGGATATGATCGCAAAACTAAACGAAGCGAACAGGCGTATAAACAATCTCCTGTTGAATATTCTTCCCGCATCAATAGTGGCAGAGCTGAAAGAAAAACCGAGCACATTTACAGAAAAATTCGACAATATTACTGTTGCTTTTATGGATATTGTCGACTTCACGGAAATATCTTCCATTATTGGTGCCGAAAAACTCGTTAATATTCTTAATTCGCTTTTTTCGGAATTCGACATACTTCTTGACAATTATAAAATCGAAAAAATAAAAACAATCGGTGATGCTTATATGATTGCTTCCGGTCTTCCGGAGCGGTATGAAAACAACTGCGAAGAAATGCTTAAATTTCTGATTCAGGCGCAGCGTACCATAACGGACTTTAACAAACGCCATAACACCACATTACAGATGCGTATCGGAGTAAACTGCGGACCTGTGGTGGCCGGTATTATAGGCAGAAAAAAGTTTATATATGATCTGTGGGGAAGTACGGTAAATTATGCGTCCCGCATGGAAAGTTCCGGAGTTCCCGACCGCATACAGGTGTCAGAGAACGTCTATAATCTTATGAAGGATAAATATAAATTTGAATGCCGGCAGCAGGTAGACGTAAAGAGTTTCGGAACCTGCCTCTGTTATCTGCTCGAACCTGGGAGAAAATGACGAAAACTGCTTGATTATCATTCTCTATTCGCGCACAATAACGCTATGTCCTTCCGTGTCCTTATTATGCGGCTCTCGCAGTTCCGCGACGTTGTAAAATCAACAACTCATCAGTTTCTCTACGGAGAATGTGCGCGTGTTTTAAGCGACGAGTGCATAGACTTTGCTTTTCTGCCGTCGGAAAGTGCGCGCAGCCATCACTGCGCACTTGAAGGTTTCCGTACGCATATTCCCGCTGCGGATTTTGATCTTATTCTTGTCGCAAACAGCTATGCGGTTGAACTTATAAATCTGCCGTACATGCTTAAAACTGCCGGCATTCCGTACAGCAGCAGAGAACGTTTTCACCGGAATGTAAAACCGATTATTATTCTGGGTGGGTCGAATGCAATGGCAAGTCAGGCCATGCTTTTCAGCGAAAACGAAGCTCTGACCGATGCTGTGTACTTCGGCGAAGGTGAAAAAAATGTAACGGCTATCGTAAAGGCGCTGTCGGAAGCATCTGACGGAGAAAGGCGCAGTACACTTATTTCTCTGCAGAATGTAATCACCGGACTTCGAGTATTCAGCGCTCCGCATAAAACCGTCAGAAAGGCGGTATTTTCCGGAACGAACGCTGAACTGCTGGCAAATGCAAAGCAGGCGCTGTTCGATTCCGCAGAAGCAGACACCGTCCGGCTTATGATTTCATATGACTGCCCGTCGTTCTGCACATTCTGTTTTGAAGGCTGGGAACGCAAACCGTACCGTGAAGTACCATTCAGCGAACTTCTGAAAGCTGCAAAACATTTAAAACGGGAAACAGGAGCTGCGACCCTTGAAATTACCGCGTTCAATTTTAATACACATACCGACATAACGAAAATCATCACGGAGATGAACAAACTGTTTGCGCAGGTAAATTTCATGAGTCAGCGCGCGGACATTCTTGCATCGAATAATACGCTGGCGTCATACGAAATCGCGGCAGGCAAGCGGCAGTATACGCTCGGAGCCGAAGGAATCAGTGAACGTATGCGCTCATACTTCAACAAGAATCTTGACGAAAAGACGCTTCTTGCATCAATGTCGCTTCTCATGGCTCAGAATGCTGTAAAAGAAATCAAACTTTTCTATATTATCGCCGGAATTGAAACCGACGAAGATTTCGCGGACTTCCGGCATTTTCTCTCAAAGGCAGCAGAGCTCAAAACACAGTATGGTTCACCGGCACGCATACTTTGTTCGTTCGGCCTTCTTGTCCGCATGCCGTTCACACCGCTCAGGTATGAGAAACTTCTTTTAACAAAGGAAGAATGGCAGCCCGTCGTCGAAAATATAAAACAGACGGTTGAAAGCGCCGGCTACGAATTCCGTCTTACATATCCCTATGAAGAATATTTTCTTTCACAGGTACTCGTTCTTACAAACCACTATGCCGCTCCCGCACTTATTGATTTTGCTGAACATACTATCGTCTACGATCAGACACTGCCTGACGGTGCATGGAATTTATTCTTAAAACATGTTCCTGTTACACCGGAATTCACTGCAGAAAAAAGCGCGGACTATAAATTTGCATACAGCGACATCAATACACGTACACCGGCATCCTTCCTGTATGCCCGTTTCCTTGACGCAAAAAACGGCATGGAGATGAAATCGTGCATGAGCGGCGAATGCAGGGGATGCGGCAGCTGTACGCAGAATGAAAGGAACTTTCTTCTCGGACATACCATAACCATGCCGTCCGGTTCCGACAAGTCAGACGTTGCAGCGCTGCTCCTTGAAAAACAGCGCGTAAAACCAGTGTACATAAAAACAGAGATACCGGAAAACATGACGCACTGCCGTACGGAAACAAAGGCTGCGTTTGTTATGCGGAAACTCATGGACGCTGTGGAACGGGCAGGTACGGAACCGGTGTCTCTCATCATGAAAGCGGAAGATGTTCTGTTCGGCAGTGACAGATACACAGGGAGGCTGCCGAACTGGTACGGATCAACGCTGTATGCTGTCTATGCTTTTTCCGATGACACACGATCCGTACTTTCCGCAGCACTCAGCAATGCTGGAATACCGGCAGACGATACAGAAAAAATACCGGCAGAATGCAGAATCACCCTTATACCGGACAGACAGACGGAAGACACAGAACTTGAAAAAACGGCGCAGGCACTGCTTAACTCGATGCATCTGCCGTATGTGCTTTTGCGTAAATCAGGGTACACAAACCTTGTAATTGCCCCGAAAGCACTTAAAAAACATATTGTCGACTCGTGTCTCGTGCACGACGGAAAAATATTTGTAACATGCTCCATAAAAGCGGATTTCGGCATACTTGCAAAAAAACAGTTCCACATGCTTACGGAAACTGCATAGTACAAACAGCTGTGTGATAAACCGCCGGGACTTTTTACATCAGGTATTATCAGACTTCACGAAAAGATTTCTGAATAATTCCGCAATCTTATGAGGCCCTGCCGCTGTACCGGTTTTACCTGCGGCAGGCTGCTGTATATCTTTTTCAGAGGCACGTTCAGCGGCCTTTTCCGTGACTTTGTTTGCCGCAATCGTAAAGAGACTGTTTTTCCCGAACACTGCAAGATATCCGTCGGGAGTCTGATTCGTCGTAAAGACGGGAAGAAGCTGCGCACTGAACTTATCAGCCGCCACATTAACGGCACTGTGATTCTTTATCATTTTCTGACTTTGTATAAGGAAATCAATTTCAGGATGGATTTTATCTATATCAGCGTCGTACAGCTCCGAACTGTGTCCAGGTTCCACATATTTCTCAAGATACGAAGGAGAAGCCTGTATGACAGTTCCGCCGGCATCAAGCAGCAGTACTGGTTCATCACCCACGGACATCAGAGCCGCGATAGCATTATTAAGATATCTGATCCGCTGTGCCCGTTTACTGCTTATATCTTCCATTTCACGGAACAGGACTTTTATTCCCAGTCCGAGTGTACCGAATTTCATAAAGCGCCCGTCTTCTATCTTTCCGCCGGCCCGTGCCATGTCGAGCAGATGACCGAATTCACCGGTACGCTTTCCGGCACGAACCATAATAATAATATACAGCACCACAAGAAATATAACGGCGACAAGAATGCAGTAAAAAATGAGTTCCGCCTGCTGCTTCTGCCCCGCAGCAAGAAGATACCGGTATGAAATAAATCCGCCCGTTCCGGCAAAGACGGCGGCAAGAACGCAGAAAATTGTTAATACTGTACCGCTTACAAAAAGCATATATACCTCACACAACGTTACAAGGAAGACTTGAACCGGTCAAGGTCGTAATTTTTCCCGACAAGAATAAGGATATCCCCCTGCATCAATAAGTCACCCGGTGCGGGAAAAAGCAGCTGTTCCGTACGGACAGGATTACCCTCTGAATCAAGATTGACTTTTGTACGTTTTACACCCGAAAGATGCAGACCGAATTTTTTCTCAAGTGCAAGTTCCGACACAGGGTTATCAAGGAACATGTCGGGAACATAAAATTCCGCAAGACTGGCATCCCCCGTAATCGGAATGGTATCAAGGATTTCCGGTGCAATAAGGCGGGCAGCAATACGGGTGCCTTCGTCTTCCTGAAGATTCACCACCTCATTTGCTCGTATCTGGCGGAGTACCTGCGCATGTATCGGAGAAACTGCGCGGCACAGAATATACGGAATTCCCCGTTTTTTAAGAAGTGCCGTCGTTATAATACTTGTTTCCATATTGTCGATCGCTATAACCGCAGTGTCGACATCTTCAAGCGGTGCTTTCCCTATCGCAAGTTCATCAGTCGAATCGATAAGTATTGCAGCTGATACCTTGTTTTTAAAATCGTCTATTACTTCCGGATTATTATCAACAGCAATAACTGTTCCGCCGCGTTCAGCAAGTACTGCCGCTATCGTCCGCCCGAAGCTGCCAAGACCGAACACAGCAAACACTTTCTCTTTTGTTTTCGACATATATCCTCCCGATAGAATTCCGTTTCTGTATACTGTTACCCTATAGCTATGTCCGCCTGCGGCCATCTGATTTTTGCACGGTCAGACCCGGATGAAGCAGAAGAAAGAACCGTTAATGCTCCAACCCTGCCCCAGTACATAAGCAGGATGAGTACCAGTTTTGCAAACGCAGGCAGACCTGGTGTAAGCCCGGATGTAACACCGACAGTCCCGATCGCGGAACATACTTCAAATATAATTTTTTCGACTGGCGTTGTACAGACAGCAGACAGTACAACAGACGCAGATACAATGCACAGAATATCAGCGGTAAAAATGATACACGCCTGAAAAATTTTTGCATCCGCAATTTCAGCTCTTCCAATACGGTAATGTTTTTCTCCTTTCAGGTACGAATAAAGCGCAGAACCAAGTACTGCAACGGTGTTTATTTTCATACCGCCGGCTGTACTTCCCGACGCTGCACCAATAACCATGAATATACAGAACAGCAGATACGTTGCAGGCCGCAGCGATCCAAGCGGAACAGAATTGAATCCCGCCGTACGGAATGTTACGGACTGAAAAAACGACGCAAGATACTGTTCTCCCAGTGAATAGTCTTTCATCGTATTACTGTATTCAAGAATATAAAAAAGAAGTGTGCCGGCAACCAGCAGGACAGCCGTTCCTGTAATAACAATCTTGGTGTTAAGCGTAAGCTTTGCCTTTCCATTGCCGCGTTTTCCCAGCCGTGCGGAATCAATTACTGCACGTATGTTCGTAATGCAGGAAAATCCGATACCGCCGGAAATAATAAGGAACGCAAACACAAACATGATATAAGGATTATGCCTGAAACCTTCAAGGCTGTCTGAAAACAGAGCAAACCCTGCATTACAGAAGGCAGAAACCGAATGAAATACCGCATACCATACCGTTCTGCCCGTAAATCCCATGGACGGAACAAAACCGCAGAACAGAAGGACGGCACCTGCCCCTTCTATACTAAGAGTCGTCAGCACAATGCTCAGCATCGACTTGTATATACCGGCCGTGTCATTGTCGCTGAGCATATAACTGAGCATCAGCTTGTCGGCAAGCGACATGCGCCGGCGGATAACATATATAGTAAAATATGACAGAAGCATGATGCCGAGACCGCCTGTCTGGATAAGCACAAGAAGAACAATCTGTCCCCGGAATGTAAAATATGACACTGTGTCGACAACGGTAAGCCCCGTAACGCATACACACGACGCAGAGGTAAACAGTGCATTCAAAAACGAAAGCCCCTTCCCGTCGACAGCAGTAAATCCCATCATGAGAAAAAGCGTACCGGCAAAAATAACGACGGCAAAACTCAGCAGTATGGTCTGGGCAGGATTTGTAGTCAGTTTTTCAACATAACCGCGGAGTCGTTTCATGCGGCTGTACATACGGAGTGCAAGGAACAGGCTGCGGATCATAGCTGCAAAAACGGCAATGCTGGAAAGTGCTACCGTCTTATACACAAACTTTGAATAACAAAAAAGAAGAGTAAAGAAAACAGTGAACAGAAACGACAGCCCGTTTTCACGAAAATACCGTCTGCGGTATTTTTCTGACGCGATATCATATATCGTCTCGCCGACGACGATTGCCATGAGAACGTAATCTATTATATCTCCGGTAGTTTGTAATATAATAGAAGCAAAATCAGCCTGTTCAAAAAAAAGCGATGC
>Ga0172378_10001551_pt1 | contig 21292 bp, 23 predicted proteins | sample GrowelOW332metaG_FD_119755 | JGI IMG/M metagenome (GOLD analysis project Ga0172378, IMG submission 119755) | Groundwater microbial communities from an aquifer near a municipal landfill in Southern Ontario, Canada - Pumphouse #3_1 metaG | ecosystem: Environmental > Aquatic > Deep subsurface >... | reverse complement strand
TCTTGCTGTCCGCGAGTTCCGCTTTGGGGATCGCAGGCAGAAGGATGTCGAGTCCGGTGTACATACAGCGGGCCGATACCAATACCTGAGGCAGGTAGACCTTGTGTGCTGCGTAGTTGTCTCCGACAATGCTCATTCCCTTGACGAGTCCTTCATTGATGGCCTCGATGGGATCCATGCCAATGTCCAAGGCTGCCTGCGCGGCATCCTTTGCGTCGTTGATCTTACAGTTGGTGACCGAGTCACTCAGCTTATTGAGGATTTCTTCTTTGCTCATTTTCTCACCTGTCTTGCTTCTTTGCAAGGCTTGTATGAAATTTTCACGCCTACGTTATTTATACCCATATCATGGATGGATGAAGGTACCATAGAAAAATGTACTTGCTACTTAAAAAATAGTTGATTAGTATATAAAAGATTGAAGAAAGTTAGACAATAAACAATATTTAGGTTGGATATAACTCGTAAACGAAGGAAAAAACTGACGATTTTAGAATTCTTATATTTATAATTATTTGACCGCTATTCAATATGAAACAGAATTTCACTCGGTGCCAATAGCATAAAGGAAACTTGGAAAACAGGCCTCCGGATCACTGAACAGAGTAATGAAATTTTGAAAAATATGAATGCGGGATATAGCTTGTTTTTACAGACAAAATTGTCCCTGTGAAAGGGTTATGTATCGTGATAACTCGTAGGAAGATGCTTGCGCAAAATGAATGCGAGTTTGCCGGAATATCAAATATGATACAATAAAACAAAGGCAGATTATTTTCCCTTTAATAAGGAAAAAAGGGATAAAGAGAATAAGAAGGCGGGGGAATGTCCAAGGGCGCAGACACCGGAACGGATCTCAAATGCATGAGATACACAATCAACGGGGCCTCAGCGTAGCGGCTGTTCCCTACCCCAAAACGGGGTTGCTGGGGGACGTCTGTCTGACGGTCGCACTTCTCACCGGCTATTCACGTTATCGGAGTGAGAAGACACTCCCTCCGAAGGTCTCCGGGGAATATCTCGATGCAGTGTTCCTCAGGATGTTCGGAAGCAGAGGCCCAGAGGCGCGGTCTCCCTGTACGACAAGAGCAAGGAGACGGAGATCTCGACAACGCTCTTTGGCAACTACTTCTATTCGGACAAGCGTCTCTTCACGGATGCGAAGATAAGGAAGCTGGACGTGGAGGAATTCCGTTCGATGGGGCCCATGGCTCTGAGGACGGTGCTCATGGATGCCATCGATGTGGTCATGGACGGGAGCGAGGAAGAGATCAAACAGTGGGCGGAGAGAAAGTCGCTGTTCAAGGAAATGTCGGCCCTGAACATCAGAGAGGCCATGCTGAACGTCTACAAGTAGCTGGGAATGCTCTTGTGATGAGAGACATGCGTAAATATCAATTGATGCGATACTTACTACATATGACATCTGTGGTTACTGTTCACATGAACACGTGCAGCAAGACCAGCAAGGTCACCGCATCCATGCAGGATGACGGGACGATCAGCATCAAGATCGTTTCCGACTGCAAGAATGTCAAGGATTACGCAGAGAAACTGACCTCGATAACGATGGACGATATCGTTGCCTTCAACGGCAGCAAGGTCGTCGATCCAGATATCAGGGCTGCGCTGTCCGTTCCCTGTCTGGTGCCGAATGCGGTATTCGATGCCGCATGGATGGAAGCGGGAATGCTTTCCAAATCTCTGGCACAGAGGGTCGGGAACAACAATGTGACCTTCGAGAAGGAATAAACGGTTTTCCGGGGGCTCTCACTTCCGTGAAAGTTCCCCTTTTATGATCATTTCTTGGGTATGCATGCGCCCTTGGTACCGCAGGAACATGCGGGCATGAGGTCGTTGGACTGGGCGGGAGCTCCCTTCTTATTGACGCTCAGCACTCCGTCCGGGACATCCAGATAATCGGCGAGTGTCTGATCGTCGGGGTATTCCCCGTTGCATACGATGGTACCGAGATAATCCGCGATGGGAAGCGCATCAAGTCCTTCCTGCATGACAAGGTCGTAGGATTCCGATTCCTGCGATATCGCAGATATGTCCCTGCATACCACACGTTCTATTTTGATACCCGCAGATCCAAGTTTTCTGACAGATGCCTCGAATCTTTCCAGGTCTGCTTTGTTCTTGCATACGGCCGGTTCATAGACGATAAAATCCTGATCCATGTCCGAATATCTGCTCTCGTGATATTTATACTCTGATAAGGCGGGTCCGACTCATATCATATCGAGGAGGTCTTTCACGCTGTTAAGTGTGGGAATATTCTTTCCGGCGGTCTCCCAGTCCTCTTTTGTGTATCCTCCCGAGAGCACCCCGTAGAATCCCGCACCGGAGTCCCTTGCGGTCATCCAATCGAATTTATGGTCTCCTAGGTAGAGGATGTTCTCCGGCTACATTCCGAGGGAATCCGCCATGTGCCTCATGGCCATGGGGGAGGGTTTCGAATCCTGTTCGGGAAAATCGTCCCTGGCGATGACGGCATCGAACTCTCCGAGGATGTTGTACAGCGAAAGGACGCGGGCGGCATAGGAGTGGCCTCCGCGGGTGAGTATGCCTGTTTTGTATCCCTTTTTCTTAAGAAGTGCCAGTACGTCAAGTGCACCGTCGAAGGGTCTTGCCATTCCGGAGTTCTCCAATTCGACCTTGGTGCAGGCCTTTCCCACCTTGTCACGGACATCTTCCAACTCCGAGGAACGTCCGTGCGAGGAAAGCCAATCCAATCCTCTGTCGAGGTTGATCTTGGATCCCGAGTTCACATCGAAAATATCTTCCGGTATGCCGATGGATGTGAGCTCATCTATTACCGCGGAGGCCAGTTTGACGTAGTCTACCTTGGTGTTCATGAAAGTGCCGTCCATGTCGAACACGACGGCTTTGTACTTGGGGTCCAATGCCATGGACCCCAAGTATGCCTTAAGGGGTTTAATTTTTCTCTCTAGGTGAGTCGTTCTTCTGCGCTTTGCAGCAACATCCTTTGTTGCAGCAGCCCGAACATCCTCCGGCCCTGAATCCTCTTACTGTGTAATACAGCGAGGCGACCAGTATCAGTACCACCGCGACAAGGGCGATCGTTGTTGCAGCGTTCATATGACCTCCGGTTCGGCAGGTATGCCTCTGTGGATGATCTTGAACGGGTCCTTCACCGCGAGCACGTACACCAGGATGATCGCCGATATTGCGGTCACGATGATGTTCGCGGCGTTGATCGGATCGCCGTATGCTACGGATGCGATCGTGTAGACGATCGAGCCCAGGGCATATGCCAGCAGACACTGGTACAGTACGGCGAATCCCGCTCCCTTTGCTCCCAGCTCCCTCTTCATTGCACCGATAGCTGCGAAGCAGGGTGCACAGATGAGGTTGAACGTTATGAACGCAAGAGCCGCGGCACTGGTGATGAATCCGGCGAAGTTTCCGTCCTCGAACAGCAGCGCGAAGGCGTCTATGACAGCTTCCTTGGCCACCAGTCCGGTGATCGTTGCCACCGTGAATCTCCAGTCGTCTCCGAATCCGAGAGGTACGAATATCGAGCAGATCGCGTTGCCTATGCTTGCGAGCATGCTGTCGTTGATATCCTCGGTGAACTGAAGGCTCCAGTTGAAGTTGGAGAGCAGCCAGATCACAACGGTTGCGAGCAGGATGAGGGTTCCGGCCTTCTTGACGAATGCCCATCCCCTGTCCAGGGTCGTCTTGATGACGTTCCAGACCTTAGGCGCGTGGTAAGGGGGGAGTTCCATGATGAACACGGAAGGTTCTCCCGCGAAGGTCCTCCATTTCTTCAGGATGATTCCGGACAGAAGTACGCAGAATATTCCGAGGAAATACGAGAACACGGCGATCAGCGGGCTTCCGCCGAATATGTATGCGGCGAATGCGGAGATGATCGGCAGTTTGGCGCTGCACGGAATGAACGATGTGGTCATTGCCGTGAGTTTCCTGTCGCAGTCGTTCTCGATGGTCCTTGTGGCCATGATACCGGGGATCGAACATCCTGTTCCCACGAGAAGGGGGATGAATGATTTACCGGAGAGGTTGAAGCGTCTGAAGATACGGTCCATGACGAAACAGACCCTTGCCATGTATCCGCAATCCTCGAGGATCGACAGGAACAGGAACAGTATCAATATCTGGGGAACGAATCCGAGGACAGCTCCCACACCGGAGATTATTCCGTCGCAGATCAATCCAATCAACACGGGATCGACGTTGGCGATGGTGAGCCATTCGACGGCGCCTTCATAGACGGGACCGCCGATGAAGTCATTGAGCATACCCGTGAGGTATGCACCGAAATTGTACCACTGTGCATCTTCGGGGTTTCCGACGGTAAAGAAGTAAACAACGAAAAGTATGCCCGCAAAGATGGGAAGTCCGAGCCATTTGTTGGTCAGATACTTGTCTATTTTGTCGGTGAGAGTGGTCTTGCACTCTCCTTTGTCTGTCTTTGCGGCACCGACGATCTTTGCTATCGCGTTGTAGCGCTCATCCGCAATTATCGCCTCTCCGCTGTCGTTCAGGGTCTTTTCGAGATTCTGGATGTAAGGGGCGATCTCTTCGATCTTATTTTCGAAGACCGTTTGTGCCAGGCTGTCGCTCTCAATGAGCTTGATGGCGTACCATCTCGTGGAGACATTGTTCCTGGCCTCTATGTGTTTCTCGATTTCCGATATGCATTTCTCGGTCTCATCGGAGAATCTCAGATGGGAAGGTCTCTCTCCCACCGAGTCCAATGCGGCCTTGACCACCTCATCGATGCCTTCGTTCTTCAGGGCGCATGTCGGAACGACCTTGCAGCCGAGTTCCTTGCCGAGTTTCCCGGCATCGATGTCGATGCCGCGGTTCTTAGCGATGTCCATCATGTTGAGGGCTATCGTCACCGGTACGCCCATCTCCATGATCTGCGTCGTGAGATAGAGGTTCCTTTCCAGATTGGATGCATCAACTATGTTGATGACCATATCGGGAGTCTCTTCCGACAGGAAATCCCTTGTAACGACCTCTTCCGGGGAATAGGGCGTGAGAGAATAGATACCCGGAAGGTCGACGATGTGCACATCTTCGTGCTTCTTCAGTTTTCCGGTCTTCTTCTCAACCGTCACTCCGGGCCAGTTTCCGACCCTCTGGGAGCTTCCTGTCAATTTGTTGAATAAGGTCGTCTTACCGCTGTTGGGGTTTCCGACCAAGGCTATCGTTGTCATTACGATTTGCCTCTCTTGATCCAAAATTGAGCATTCATTGTTTTCACCTAAAATATCAGATCATTCGACTTCGACGATCTCTGCTTCCTTGTTCCTGAGACTGAGGCTGTAATTCCTGACCTTGATCTCGATGGGGTCTCCGAGAGGAGCTCTCTTGACAAGGACGATGGGAGCACCTTTGGTGAGGCCCATATCCAAGACACGCTTCCTCACAGCTCCGGTCCCATGCACCCTGACGACAGTTGCCGTGTCGCCGTTCTGCATATCTTTGATTGTTCTCATTCTAACACTCCGGGCAGGAAGTAGATACGTCTCGCGATCGAAGGGCCCATGGCAATACGTGAACCTTTGACATCGACGATGAGATCCTCTCCCTGCTTTCTTACGATGGTAATAATAGAGCCGGGATTGAAGCCCAGACTCGTCAGGTATGATCTCATATCCTTGTCGCCTGTCAGGCGGGCTACCGTACCGGAGTCGCCGAGCGAGGCCATGTTCAGAGGTACACCGCCGTTGCGAGGAGCATTCTTCTCCTCATCGTATGGTTCGATGACGCATTTGCACCTGTGACCGCATGCAGCGCAGTTATTACATTCCATAAATTTTAGGAGTACCTAATTATATATAAATTTAGCCACATCTAAATTTAAATATCACAAACATTAGGAATAACTAAATCAATATTTTTGAAAGTCTGGATAGACAGAAATTATAGATAATTAATTATTAAAATAAAGAAATGAGAAAAAGATCAGTGCCTAGTGTGAGTAGTACCCCCCTTTCTGTTTCAGGCAGCATTCGACTATGCGCTCTACCCGCCGGTCCCGAGCAGGTCACCCCGGCTGTATGAGTTTGCTCCGATGAGGTGTCGCCGTTTCACCAGATCTCCGGGAATGTCACCGCCTGACGGATCATCCTTGTTACCGGAGCTGTGTCGTTTCTGGGCCCTTGCCAAGGCTCTCGCCCTATTGGATTTCCCAATTCATCTTGCTCTGCGGAGAGGGGAAGTTCCTCAGCTGGACAAAGTCCTACCGTCGGCCGCCCTCTCACTCTAGACCTTTGGAATCAAGGAGTCACAGTATAATAATCCATCATTCGCAGAGAGTTCCGGAAATAGTACGATGTCTAGGAATCGCCAGGTGTGAAGAATATTATATTAATCGCCTTTTTCATTGATATCATTTTTAACAATTGTTTGCCAACAGATTGAACACCCATTATACAAATGTCCAAAAAAGTTATTTATACGATATAATTGCATCACAACCCTTATGTCTTCGGACAAAAAAGCCAAGATCCTTAAGGCGGCGATTTCGCTTCTCGAAAATACCACGAATACCAAGGATGTAACCACCAGGGCAATAGCGGAAACAGCGGATGTAAACCCCGCGATGATCAACTACTACTATGGGTCGAAGGATACGTTGCTGGTCTCTGCTATGAAAAGCATACTCAACGATTATCTTTCCGATTCCGGACCGACCCCTGGTAAGAATATCAAGGAGGAATTGGAAACACTTCTCTTCGATTTCGTCGAACAGGTATTGACCTTCAAGGACCACCTCAGGGCGGCCGTGCCGAAGATCCTTATGGATGACGAGATCGTCCTTTCAAGGAAGGTCTATCCGTACATCAGGGAGTACTACAACGGAAAGATCTCGGATCAGGAATGCAGGCTGATATCCTATCAGACGGTCAGTTTCATCCTTCTTGCGATGTATCGTTTGGATGCGGTTCAGAACTACTGCGGCATCGATATCACCGACCCCGCACAGGCCAGAGAGTTCATCAATAGCGAAGTGGAACTGATCCTCAAGTGAGGAAAAATCCACCCTCGAAGCATAAAGCTTATTAACCCATGTCATATCGGGGAGATTACTGCAAAGGTAGTCAAGCATGGCCAACGACGCAAGGTTGAGGGCCTTGTCCTTAGTGGTCCGTGGGTTCAAATCCCATCCTTTGCACTCATTCCTTTCCATTTTATCGTTCAGGGCGACCTGTCGTTTTTAGAAAAATTGTTATACTCCGATTTTCGTACGGAGTGTCATGAAGTACGTATGTCTTCTTTGCGGATATGTTTATGACGATGATAAGGAAGAAGTCCCGTTCGACAAACTTCCCGATGACTGGACCTGCCCCCGCTGCGGTGCACCGAAGTCTTCGTTCCAGGCACAGAACTGAGAAAGAATGAAACCGGCCCTTTCGGGCCATTTTTTTTGTTTACGACCGTCAGATAGGTCTGTTCGTCTGAGATTGGTATCAAGATACCCGATGATAGTTTTCTGCAAAAACTGCAGAAACCTATCTGTACGTTTACTTTTATGCAATCATTGCATGAAACTTTCGTCTCAGATCATATGATGTGCCGTCGATATCCGATACCTCTTTCCTCAGTGGATGTGGCCGCCGAAGTGTGTCGTAAAGATGACGACGGCGATGACCACGACTATTCCGAGCAGCATGAGGCCGAGCGATTTGAGGTCGTATTTCTGCCTGTGGAATGCTTCGGGGATCATGTCGCACATGGTGACGAACATGAAGATACCGGCGGACAATGCAAGGGCGATCCCTGTCCAATCCGCACTGACACCGTTGAGGAAGACGAACGATACCACTGCCGCGATGGGCGAGATGAAACAGAATGTTACCAGGTACCTCATCGCCTGTTTCTTCTTGTTAGATAAGAGGAATGTCGACGACAGCGAGAATACGACAACGAGCTTGTGGATACACATGGCTACGAGCACCATGACCCCGACCTCGGTACCGGCAACGAATGCGCTTGCGAGTGCCAGGCCGTCGAAACACGCGTGTATGGACAGTCCGATGAATGCAGAGAGCGACGTGATGTCGTGTGCATGATGGTCCATGCAGGAACTGCATCCGCAGGTCGGTTTGTTGTAATGCTTCAGGAAGATATCGATGATGAAGATCGCGATGAATCCTCCCATAACGGCGTACATGATCGTTTCCGAGCTGTATCCCGCTTCGATACTTTCCTCTACAGCCTCGGGAAGGAACATCAGGAACAATACGCCGACGAAAATTCCGGAGCTGAACGCAATAAGCAAGTGTGTCTGCTTGTCGTTCATCTTGATCATCTGGGGGAGCAGGGCTCCGACAAGGGACACGATGAGCGTCACAAGCACGAATACGGCGAACATTACCGTTTGGTCCATGGGGATGAATCTGGTTCAATTATTAAAAGGTTAACAGTAATTTATTAATAATCATCATAATATCTTGTGATTGTTATTAGGTGATATCATGGCAGTAGTAAGTGTTTCGCTGACCGAAGAGAACATAAAGGCGCTGGATGACATTCAGAAGGCATTCGGTCTTGCAGGGAGAAGCGAAGCCGTCCGTACTGCCATCAATGCGGCAAAGATCGAGATCCAGGACATGCGTGACATAAGCGGCCTGGTAGAGGGCGTTCTGATCATTGTGAGAAGGGACCATGCAGATCCTTGGATGAGCATCATTCAGGGAAAGTATGCCGGAGAGATCAAGACACAGCTTCATTCGCACCTCAGGGACCATAAATGTCTCGAGGTCATGGTCATTTCGAGCGAGGCGGAGAGGCTTTCGAGCATGCTCACCGAGATCCATGCCCAGGGAAAGGCCGATTACGTGAAATTCGTCCGCAGCTGAACGATATCCGGGCCGGTCCCGAAAAGGGTTCGGAATCAACTAATCCGTTGACAATTTTGTGTTAGATTTATTACGTATTTTGCCACATTAGTAAAGCTCCGACCGTGACTTTTAATAAGCAGTACTCCGTATACACTTTCGGGATGGATGCAGCATGAGTAATCTCTCAGGCAAGACTAGCGATAGCTTCAAAATTAAGACGATGTTCAAGAAGGTCTTCCGGCAGGAGTCGGGTAACCCGAACATCTCTAACAGGGCGGCTCCCGTTTCGGAAGCCAGGTACAAGCCTACTGAGACCGAGGCCTCCCCCGGAATCAGGCAGCTGAACAAGGATGGGTTCGTGATATACAATTTCCCCGAGGATCAGAGGAACGATATCTACGTCTCTAACCCCAGCGATAAGGCCTTCTTCGATGAAGACGAGCCTATCCTGATTAGGGTGAATTCGGATTTCGACAATGAGGTCGGGTCTGAAGCAGCGGCACCCGAGGCAGAATATGAGGACGATCCTTCGATCAAGGATATCCGCAGCTGTTTCGTCAATGCCAACGAGATGCCCAAATACGGGGAGATCGATCTTTCCGAGGTCATCTACAAGAAGAAGCCTGCAGAGGCGGCGCCCGCAGCGGCTCCCGCCGATGAATTGATCATCGAGGAATCGACCGTGGAAGAGCCTGAGCTCATGACGGTGGATCACGAAGATGATTTCACAGGTGTCGACGGCATCGATGAGGTCTCCGTCAAGTTAGAGCCCGCAGCGGCCTTGACAAGCGACGGCGCAGTTGTCGAACCTCCGGTATCTCAGAACATCGATTACATCGACACTCCCGATATCGTCGAGGAGAACGAGAGATCATCGGATGTCCCCGCAGGACTGTATTCCGAGGGCAGCGAAGACAACAACGTCGCGGTCCTCGAAGAGCAGGTCCCCGAGGTAACCGGCGAATTCGGCGGAATGCCCAAGGAGATGGCGGTCACCGAGGCGATGGCGGCACCCGTTCAGATGGCGCTTCCCATGCTTCCTTCGGCAGAGATCCCCAAGGAGATCAAGGCCGTTGAGTCCGACAGCACAAAGAACGAGGTCATCGAGATCAACGACAAGGTGGCGGACATCCTCCACCTGACCGTTCCCGGACTCGATGAGGATTACATGCTCATGGCAAGTTTCCCCGTTGATAACGACAAGGATTACCCCGATGACGGTCTGGAAGGTTTCGACGCAAAGTTCAAGCCCGCGCCCCGCAGGGCAGCGGCGGCGGTCGGATTCGGAACCGGAAGATTCTCGACGATCGGCTCATCGCTCAATTTCACTTTCTGAGGGGGCCCAACCCCTTCGGTACAAATTTTTTCACATTTTTTGAATATATACTATATAACTGTGAACTTTACTTTGTAGAATAGTATTTTAAGTGATAAATTATGCAGTCTCCTATGGACATAGGGTCTATACTGCTAGCATTGGTAATTCTATTGATATTGGCGCATCTTTCGGCTAGGATCTTCAACAAATTGGGAGTCCCGGGTCTGATCGGTGAGATCGTAATGGGTATCATCATTGCAAATCTGGCGATAGGCGATTGGTCCCTGATGTCCATGTTGGACATTTCGATGGGAGATGATCCCAGCGAGAATTACGAGGTCATCGAGCTCTTCGCCGAACTCGGAGTCATATTCCTTCTGTTCACCGTAGGTCTGGATACCAAGATATCCGATCTGCTGTCCGTCGGGAAGGCCGCGGTATTGGTCGCAATGATGGGAGTCATCGTCCCGTTCGTATTCGGATTCGCAGCCATCATGATCATAGACGGTTCCACCATACATGCAATGTTCATGGCGGCGGCAATGGTCGCGACAAGTGTCGGTATCACCGCCCGTGTCATCAAGGATATGAGGCTTATCGATGCCAAGGAATCGAGAATCATCATCGGAGCCGCAGTTATTGACGATGTCCTCGGAATGATAGTCCTCGCCGTCGTTCTCGGAATGGCGGAGTCCGGAACCATCTCCATCTCGAGCATAGCGACGATCGCCATAATGGCGGTCGCGTTCGTCCTCATAGTGATGGCCATGGCGAAATGGCTTGTTCCCCGTGTTCACACATACTTCCATAACAGGAAAGAGAAGATCGTCGACAAGACAGGCGACTACCACCCGCTGATGAACAAACTGTTCCTTGCGATCATCGTCTGTTTCGGATTCGCATGGCTTGCGGATTCCATCGGACTTGCGGCGATCATCGGATCCTTCCTCGGAGGAATGCTCCTTGCGGATTACGCATGGGAGTGGGGCCTCGAAAAGAAGATCGATGCAATCTCCACACTGTTCCTGTCATTCTTCTTCCTGAACGTCGGAATGCAGATCAACCTGTCCGAGTGTGCCAGCTGGTACGTTGTGGGATTGTCTCTGCTGATCCTGTTCCTCGCGGTCATATCCAAGTACATCGGATGTGAGATCGGTTCGAAGATGGGAGATAAGACACTCGATAAGCAGTCCAGGAGCATCATAGCCATCGGTATGATCCCCAGGGGAGAGGTCGGCATCATCGTGGCCACCATGGGTTACGCAAGCAACTACATCTCGGTGGAGATGTACGCTGTCGTGGTCGTGATGGCCGTCGCAACAACGATCATCGCGCCTCCGCTGCTTTCGAAGGCATACAGGAAGAAGTATCCTCCGGAGATCAAGTTCACACCGGATGACATGGTCTGAGCACAACTGTGCCAGAATCCTGAAAACCCCTTTCCTTTTACAATTATTCTCGGAATAGCCCCGGCTATACCCGGGCAGAATTATGATGGGTAATAGGTCGACAGCTCACGCTGTCTTTTGAAAATGAAAAAACTCAGACCGACAATCAGTTCATCGGTACGAAGTAATTAAGCAGAAGGACAAGTGCCGCAAAGCCTATGGCTATACCGATCACTACCTTGGGTCCGACCCTGATACCTTTGTCGTCCTCAGTGTCGAAGTATCTCATCAGACCTGCTGATGATGCGAAGGAGTTGTCATCTTTCTTAGCCATTACCACGTCCTAATAATAAGACCATATAAAAACCTAACGCGCGAAAAACAACCTTTGAACCGAAAACGTCTTTTATATAGCGTTCATAACCGCGAGTGATTACAATGCACTGGGCCGACGTAATAGCAAAAGAAGTGGCCGATACGTGCGATCATCCTTTGATCGCCACCGGTATCAGTCCTACCGGTATCATCCATGTTGGAAGCCTCAGAGAGGCAATTACCGGAGAGTCTGTCCGCAGCGCTGTGGAGGGACTCGGCAAAGATGTAAGGCTCATCTACCTTATCGATTCTTTCGATCCCCTCAGGAAGCGCTACGATTTCCTTCCTCCGGAGTACGAGCAGTATGTAGGTATGCCTATCTCAAGGATACCCTGCCCCTGCGGTAAACACAAGAATTATGCACACCACTTTGTCCAGCCTTTCCTGGACGCGGTGGACTCCCTCGGAGTCAAATGCGAGATCATCTGGACACACGAACTTTACGAAGAAGGTAAGTTTGCAGAGGCCATCGATATGACCTTCAAGAAGAGACAGCAGATCATCCAGATCCTCCATGAGGTCTCCGGCAAAGAGGCAAATCCCGATTACGCTCCTTACAACCCCGTGTGCGAGAAGTGCGGGCGTTTCACACATCCCATCTTCGATACATACGAATTCCCGTACGTGGAGTACCAGTGTACATGCGGACATCACGGCAAGGCCGATGTCAGAAAGGGAGACGGAAAGCTCACATGGAGATGCGAGTGGCCCGCAAAGTGGATGATCTTCGGAACATCCGCAGAACCTTTCGGAAAGGACCATGCGGCAGCCGGAGGTTCATACGACACAGGTAAGAGGGTAGCGGCAGAGATCTACGGTATCAAACCGCCTATGCCCATTCCCTACGAGTTCGTTCAGCTGAAAGGAGTAGGCCAGATGCACAAGTCCCTCGGATGTTCCGTCACGGGACTGGATGCCATCAACATGACCCCTCCCGAGGTCCTGAACTATCTGTTCCTCAGGGTCAATCCCAGCAAGGCCATTGATTACGATTCCGGACTCGGTATCCTCGATATGGCCGATGAGTACGACAGGATGGAGCGTCTGTATTTCGCAGGCGAGCACACCGAGGCAGAGGACAATTCCGTCCGTGCCTACGAGATCGCCCAGCATAACCACGTTCCCAAGCAGCTTCCGCTGCAGATACCCTACAGACATCTGGTCAACGTTGCCCAGATGGCACCCGATTTCGACGGTGTCCTCCAGGTCCTCGACCGTACCGAAGACATGTCCAAGGCAACCGACGAGGACATGAAGAGGCTCGAGCGCAGGGTCAACTGCGTCAGATATTGGCTCAACGGTTTCGCACCGGACATGGTCAAATTCATGGTATATCCGACGATCCCTCCGGGACTGGAACTCACGATGAACGACAAGATCTTCTTCAAGGAGCTTGTCAACAGGATGAACGACTGCAACTGGGATTCCAAGACCATCAGCGACATCATCAGCGAGACCGGTAAGGCCTCTCCTCTCGGTGCCAAGGGTGCGTTCAAGATGATCTACTCCGTCCTCATCGGCAAGACCGCCGGACCGAGGCTCGGACCGTTCCTTGCAAGCATGGACAAGCTGTTCGTCATCAACAGGTTCGTTCAGGCCGCATCGTAAGATAAACTTCCAATCCTCCGGAGATACGTTTTTGTCTTCGGAGGATGATAAACACCTTCACGGAGAGGGTCGCGTGAAGAAATGCAGGATAACCGTCATGAAGGTCGCACGTTACGACGACCTTATCGAGAAGTACGAGAATCCCATCGAGCACGCATGTTCGATGAAGGTCGGCCAGACGTTCATTGCCGATGGCTGGAACAGACCCGAAGGCATGTGCGAGAGCGCTTGGGAGAGCATGTCGGCATTCGTCATGACATTGGCTCACGGCGGCGAGGACATCTACGACGGGTGGATGAAGGATCCGAGATCGGCGATGATCTCCTGCAATGACGGTTTCAGACCTGTCAGTTTTTTTTATAGAGGTCATCGACGACGAATAAGGCCGTCAATCTGATCGGAAAAGAAAAGGAACGGGCCTTCCCGGCCGGGAAGACCCAGGGGGTATCACAGGATACCCATGTTAGTAAGTTTCTCGGGAAGGTACGTATCCGTAACGTAATCGAGACCGTACTTCGCCAAGGCCTGCTGTTCGGATTTCTTTCCCATACTGAGCATGGCCTGTATCTCGTTCACCCAGAACTCGTCTGCGAACCTGGGATCGGAAAGCTCTGCGTTCAAAGCACCGATATCCTTGTCGCTGAGCTTGTCGGTAGGCAGGTCGTAGTTGAGGATATCCGACGGCGTGATGCCGATGAACTGCGCAGCGGGTGTTGCAAGGTACTCCGAGATGTGTGCGGTCTTGATCGCACCGTACGCCACGGAACCGTAGATCCTGAATGACCAAGGGTCACCGTCGGTGAACACGGTAATGGGGAGTCCCATCTCTTCGTTGAGCTTCTTGATGATACGTCTGGTACTTCTTGCGGGCTGACCGCTCAGGTGGACGAGGACGCAATTGAACTTCTCGGGGAATCCGTTCTCGATGAGCCTGGCATACATACCACCTGTCTCTATTGCCATGACGAATTTCGTATCCTGAACGCTTTTGATGCCGAAATTGCCGTCATCGACGTTGTACGGAACTGCGAATCCCGTCTCTGCGACATCATCCATGCAATTGATCTTCTTCAGGCCTTTCTTTGTCATGGTCTGGAAATCCACATTTCCGTAGATGTGGGCACCGCTTTCCTCGGGACGGAGTTTGAAATCCTCTCTCATGCAGCCGGAGATGACCTCCAGGTCCTCTGCGAGCAGGTTGCCTTCGTCCTGTGTGTGGAACTTTGCGTTATGCCATCCTTCCGAGATGTAGTACATCTCCCTTAAGGTGGATGAGTGTCCGTCGCGGATCATCTCGTTGATGAAATCCGCTGTGTACGCGGTCCTGAGCATGGTCTGCGCACCCTGTACCGTCTTTGCGGTACGGCAGGTCTTCAGGTCTCCGTATTTCCATACGTTGTGCGTATTGTCGAATACGATGTTCTTCTTGGACCTCAGGGCAAGCTTCATCTCGGGGATGTCTCCCCTGTCCAACTGGTCGTAGATGCCCGCGACCACGTCAGTGAGCCTGTCCATTGCAACTTTCTGTCTTTCATTCGTCTCCAAGGTCCTCATCCTCCGTGATCACTTCTTCAGGGTCCGTATCGTCCTCGACGTAATCGTCTTCGGACTCCACTATCTCCAATCCTTTTATTCCCCAGTCTCCCGGGAGTGCTTCGGCGCCCATTACCATGACCGGGTTGATACCGGAGATGTAGATGTCATCGGCGTCGAACGTATCCGCCAGTTCGCCGTTGAGTTCGAACGACAGTTCGATGCTCTTCGACGGCTGCAGGTCCTTCACCTCCCATGTCGCCTTGCCGTCATCGTTCATTTCGATGAACAGCGGATTTGTGAACAATGTGAGGTTGACGCATTCCTTCGGCAGTTTGGTGTGGAGCCTCATGCTTCTCGGGTGCGTCGTGTAGTTGTAGATCGTGTATTTGATGACCCTGCTGTTCTTTTTCGGTTTCTCAACAGAGGGTTCGATCCACACGACATTCATGATCTTCGAGATGGTCCTGCTGAGGTCGGGTACCGGCCTTCCGAGCATGTCCGCGGATTTCTTTGCCATGTTAGGCAGGAGGTCCTGTACGATCTCGAATTTGGCGTGCGTCTTCTTCTTTTTCTCCATCTTGTTCAGATGGTTCTTGAGATTCCTGGCACAGAGCCTCAGAGCGAGGTTGATCTCCGACTGGATCTCATCGAAGGTGGCTACCGCCTCCTTTCCTTCGGATGTGAACGGTACTTTTGTGGAAGCGATATGGACAAGGATGATTGCGGGTCCGAAAGGCACTCCCTTTCCTCCCCTCTGTTCAAGTCCGTATCTTCTCCAATCGACGTCCGCCACCGCTTTGGTTATGGCACAGGCGCCGGGCTGATAGAGCAGCGGCACACGGTTTGCGAACCTGAGGATCTGAACGGGGCTGTCCGAGGGTATTTCCCCTCCGTAGACTATTCCCGCTTCTACGATGAACGGGTTTCCGTTGGCCGCTTTGGGTGCGCGTGTGACCGGTGTGGCATAATAATCGGGACGGAGTCCGTCGAGGATGTGCATAAGGCCCTTCTTGATCAGTGTCTCGCCGATAGGCGAGAGACAGTCTGTGGGAGGGGCCATGATCTTGACCTTCTCTATGGCTTTGAGGATGTTCTTGAAATCCTCGCGGGTGAGTTTGTCGGGTTTCGTTTCCGGTTTGACCTCTGCCTTGGCGAGGATCTCGTCTGCGATCCTGTCTGTGATCCTGGAGAAATCGTTCTTCAGGAACGCCTTGACCGTTTTCTGCTGGGTGTTGGCGGCGTATTTCATCAGGTCGCCGATCTCCATCCCTTCTGGATGGGGTTTGATCTCCTTCGATTTCGGAGGGAGTTCGTCGGTCGCCCTTTCGAATACGTATACCTTGCCGTCGGGGTCGTGGAATTCTATACGTGCATGGGGGTTGACGATCGCCGTCTCTTTGAGATATTCGAAGATGGACTGCTTACCGGTGACATACCTTCCTTTGGTGGTATATTCGACGCTGGTCCCGTGTTCCTTTCCTTCCCATGTGAATGCCTTATCGTTGGTCACTATGGGGCGGTTGGTCTTCGTGTCCACGGCGATGTCCATCTGCCATGCGACCTCGTCCTCGCCTTCTATCTTGGACCTTATATGCGCAGGTTTTCCGGTGTTGATGTTCCCGAACATGATGGTCGCGGAGATACCGATACCCTGCTGTCCTCTGGATTGCCTCAGTGCGTGGAACCTCGAACCGTACAGGAGACGTCCGAATACGTTCGGGATCATCTTGTGGATGATACCGGGACCGTTGTCTTCCTCGTATACGACATAATCGTCGTCATCGTCGCCGTGACTCACCTTGACGATGACGTCCGGGAGGAAACCTGCTTCCTCGCAGGCGTCCAGTGAGTTATCGACCGCTTCCTTGATGCCCATTATAAGGGATTTCTGGCGGGAGTCGAATCCGAGGATCTGTTTGTTTTTCTCGAAGAATTCTGTGACCGAGATCTCATGCTGTTTCGAAGCAAGCTGTTGGGCCGTCGGATTCTTCACATTGGCGGCCTTTGAAGTACTGTTATTAGAGGGCATCCGAAATGCGTATCGGGATTTCCGTATTTTATGATTTGTGGCACTGTTGTATCATTCTGGATACGTTCGTTGACAGAAGGGTCAGGTATCCGGCGAATCCCATTCGTTTCAGGGAGGACGGAGAGTAATATCAGATCAATAAAAGGTGTTCCGGGCCTTCCGGCCCGGTAAATGATCATTCTTTGCCGTCGAACTTCTTTCCGCATTTGGGACAGAACTTCGCTGCCGCGGGGATATCCTCGTAGCAGTCGGGGCACAGCATCGTCTCGGTCGTGACATCTATGCTGCCGTCCGCATGGACGACCTCGGTCTCGACGTCGTCATCGAATGTTGCACCGCACTTGGGGCAGGTCTTTGCATCCGCAGGCACTTCTGCGCCGCATTCGGAGCAGGTGAAGAAATCCGCCTTGTGGGGTTTCATCTCGTCGGGACGGTCGATGTATGCGCCGCACTTCCTGCAGTTGACCTCTCCGGGAAGCACGACCGCGCCGCACTTCTCGCATCTTCCGTATCCCTGTGGATACAGACGGCCCTCTGCCTCCATCTTTGCACGTGTCTTCTCGAGTCTGGCTCTCATGAACGCAGACAGGAACAGGACCATGTAGAAGATGATCATTGTGTAGATGACGGCCATGAACACACCTGTAAGGTAGAGCATGATGTAATCGCCGGAGTATGCATCGACAAGGAGCCACGAGTTGGTGTAGTCGCCGCTGTCTATGCTTCTGGTCTCCTCATCGAACGAGTTGTACATTGCGATGGATGCGAGATACAGCTGCGAGCTGTTGGCGTCGAATGTCACGGTCATCGAGTACGATCCGGACGTTTCGGTGACGGTCGCTAAGAAATCGCCGTTCAGCGAACCGTTGAACTGCGTGAATCCGATGCCGACGACGTTCCAGGTGCGCACGATAACATCTCCGGTGGGTTCACCGGCGAGATCGGCGGTAACTGTGACCTGTCCGTCTTCGTATGTGTAAACGATATCTGTGAAGTAATCGTCGTTCTCCGGAGGTTCGTCATTCGCAGAGACGACACCGGGCGCCATGAATGCGGCTCCGATCACAATTGCCACTACGATGAACACCAATCCATACACGGACAGGAGTTTAACGCTCTCGACCTTGACCATGTGGGGGATCATGTAGAGTCCGACACCAATGAGGAACAGGCCGAAGCAATAGTAGGTCCACCCGAATATGGTAAGGACCATTGCCACTATGAATGTAAGGACAAGTGCCAGTATCTGTTTGAGATTCAGACCTAGCTTGTCTATTTTTTCATCCATCGAGATGCTCATGAACACCGCTATCTCTTTCCCCTTTATAAGCATGGGTGTTGGGACCATCGAATGATCATTATCGATCCGAACCTGTTCCGAGACGACGATACGGTGTGCGATGAAAGGAGCGTACCCTTTATATTGGGTCTCTTATTAGTCCATATTAATAGTGTATGCGAACAACACTCAAATACAAGCCCGACATCAACGTTGAATAAGGAGGCAGGCTATGGCAACTATCCAGGAACAGATCCAAGAGCTCGAAGAGCAGATCTCTCACACGAAGTATAATAAGGCCACCGAGGCGCACATCGGTAAATTGAAGGCCAAGATAGCCCGCCTCAACGACGAAGAAGAAAAGAGAAGGTCGAAAGGCGGCAACACAAAAGGTTTCTATGTCAAGAAGGCAGGAAATGCAACGGTGGCGCTGGTCGGATTCCCTTCGGTCGGTAAATCAACACTTCTCAATCAGCTCACAGGTGCGAAATCGGAGGTGGGCGCATATCATTTCACAACTCTGGACGTCGTTCCCGGTGTCCTGGAATACAACCACGCCAAGATCCAGATCCTGGATATGCCCGGACTTATCAAGGATGCATCCAGGGGAAAAGGAAGAGGAAGGGAAGTCATCGCGGCCGCCAGGTCCGCAGATGTGATCCTCCTCGTCGTGGATATCTTCAATCCGAATCTCTCGGTCCTGTTGAAGGAACTTTACAACGCGGGTATCCGTCTCAATCAGACGAAGCCCGATGTGGTCATCTCTACGGGAATGCAGGGCGGTATCAACGTCATGCCCACCGTCAAGCTCACGAAGATCGATGTGGATACGATAGCCGATATGACCGCGGCCTACGGTCATATCAACGCTACAGTGGTCGTCCGTGAGGATATCGATGTCGAGCAGATGCTAGATGTCCTTGCAGGAAACCGTGTCTATATCAAGTGCGTCATGGCCATCAACAAGGTCGATCTGGCGAAGCCGGGTCAGCTGGAAGCCGTCCTGGAAATGCACAAACAGTACATCCAGGTGCCCGTATCCGCAGCGACCGGTTACGGTATCGAGGATCTGAAACAGACCCTTTACGATACTATCGAGATGATCAGGATCTACCTGAAACCTCAGGGCCAGGAAGCCGATATGGATGTTCCTCTCATTGTCAAGAAAGGGAATACCGTCGGCGAGGTCTGCGAACTCATCCACAGGGATTTCCGTAAGAACTTCCGTTACGCCATGGTATGGGGTAAGAGTGCGAAGTTCCCGGGACAGACCGTCGGAATGGACCACGTTGTCCAGGATGAGGATATCCTGTCGATCATCGTCAGAAGATGACCGTTTCAGATCTCCGTCATCCTGTAGTCGTATTCTCCGTCTGCTAGACGGGACAGCATCGTGGCCGATATCTTCTCGAGTTCTTCCTTCTCGAAGAATCCGCTTTTGACCGTCCTTGCACCGGCAGACGACAGCATGGAGATGTTCGCTCTTGCGAGCCCGAATCTTCTGGGCATCGGTGTGGCGTAAAGGCTGCTGATCTGAACACGGTCGTATTGGACTGTGGTCGTCGATCTGTCGACGATACCGTTGACGATGGTGAACATGTCCCCGCCCATTCCGAACTCGTATCTATTCATCGCCGTGAAGGCCCCCCAATAGAGGAAGACGATACCGAGAACGGTGATGACAGCCGTAAGATAACCGAAGATCTCGATCTGAGATGCGGTGATGCTTCCCTCGATGGGTTCCATGAACAGGAAGAGCCAGGCGGTCAGAGATCCCAATAATGCAAGCCATGCGACAGCAACGTATGTGGTCCTCATGTACGTGGGGAGTTTTGCTTTTGCGGGCTGTTTGTGAACAGGGATGTCGCGGATGAATTCCGGGAGGAGTTCCTGCATGGCGTATTCCAGTTGGTCCTCGTTGATAAGCAGGCTGATCAGAGGTGTCACGTCATCGCCCATGGCGTTGATACCGACGACCTCGGTCTCGATGCAGCATTTGTGCATGAGTCTTGCGAACAGCGGTCTTCTCACGCGTACGGCGTTGATCCTGGTTATCTCGAAGGACGTCCTGTATGTTTGGATAAGGCCGTGCTCTATGCGCATGGTATTGTCCACACGGTAAACCCTGAAATTGCAGTATCTGAGGATCAGGGAGATTATGGGCATGATACCGCTGAAGATCAGCATCATCAATGCGAAGATGAAGCTCCCGGTGTTGAAGAACAGCAGCGATATCACGGAGTAGGCTCCCCAGAATACCGAGCTCAGGAAGCTGAAACTCGATTTTCCTATCATTCCGTAGAGAACGGAATCCCATCCGTTGAATTTGAGGACGGATTCGTATTCCTTCTCCTTTTTCGGATCGTACGTCTGTTCGAACAGTCCGGACATGAGTTCTCCTCTGAGCTTCTCGGCAAGGTCCGCCTTGAATACGAAGCTTGCCTCGGGCCTTGCGGCATTGGTCGCGGAGTTGATGTTGATCTGCAGGGTGGTCGTTCCGAGGATACGGTTGAACACCGTACGGACGACATTCGCGGATGCGATCTTGGAATAGGGGATCGTCTTCCTTCTCTTGTAGATGACATTGCTGTCGACGACGATCTGATCGGGTTCGAATGTGATCGTTGTCTTCTTCCAGGCGTAGACGATGAACAGTTCCAGAATGATGAACACTGCTATGGCGCCGTAGATGAGTATCATATCTACATGTGTACCCGGTTTCATCAGGGAAAGGGACATCATTGCGAAAATGAACACGACAAGGATCGTGTTCTGTATCATCACCGTCGGGTGATTCTTGTAAGTACGGTCAGTCATTTTTCTTCCTGTCCTTCAGGATCTTCTCGACGACCTTGTTGAGTTCTTCGGCAACGGTGTCGGCGACATCTTTCTCGAGATATTCGATGGTGG
>Ga0172378_10001550_pt1 | contig 21293 bp, 16 predicted proteins | sample GrowelOW332metaG_FD_119755 | JGI IMG/M metagenome (GOLD analysis project Ga0172378, IMG submission 119755) | Groundwater microbial communities from an aquifer near a municipal landfill in Southern Ontario, Canada - Pumphouse #3_1 metaG | ecosystem: Environmental > Aquatic > Deep subsurface >... | reverse complement strand
GGCATGATTATCTCCTGTATTTTATAGGTAGTTACAGAACTCCCCTTATGGGAGTTGATTATTTTGGGAAGGGGTTCTCTTAACCCGCCCAAAACGTTACCGTACTCAGACAAAATTCGTATAATTTGACATTACAAATAAGTAGAAATTGTGTCAATAATTTTCCCTATCTTACCTTTAATCCGTTGAAATAAAATATATCCAGGCAGGTTTTTTATAGACATAAAAAAAACAGATCAATACAAATAGACTGTCAATTGCTGATCAGCGCCGCCCCCTTTCAGGGTAATCTTGTACGCTGACAGGCAGAAAAAATAAAATGCCCGCGAGATAAAGTAATAATTACAACACTTTTGCCAGTGGTATCAGTTTTTTTAAGACCTTTCTCAGTGTCAAATTCAACAAAAGAACTCCGTTGTCTATTTTTTCTTGAGAAAGATTTTCCATATCATTTTTTTGATCCATCTTCTTCGTTACAGTCAAGAATTTATCCTCCGACAAAGCGAGGAACGAGACATCGAGATATCATCCAGAGACCTGGGCCTCGGATATGAACAAAATACAAACTTTTTCGAGGTAACATCACAACGAATTTCACGTAAAATTGTACTGTTAGAACAATTCAGCGCACCAGCAAGCTCAGCCTGGTCTCTTCCTGCTTGAATAAGAGCCATGATCTGGTATTTTTCATATCGTGGTGACGCTTATTGCAGGGTACCTTGAATAATCAGTCTTTCGCTATCCATCGTTACAGTCAAAAATTTATCCTCCGACAAAGCGAGGAACGAGACGTCGAGATATCAGTGATATGCCTGTGGTAAATTTCCCCCTGTGCCTTGAATATGAACGGAATACAAGATTCTTCAAGGTACCCCGTACTCATTCCGTTCCAGGCATAGATTGTTGTATGGAAAACGTGTTTTTGTAGATGGAATTCAACAGAAAATCGATAGCTTATAGACTCAGAGGACCAGCCAGGTCAGAGCCATTTTTACACAGTCTGCAATACTTCAGGACTTTGTTTGGTGGCCTTCCTGGTAAATTTTCGTCTGCCGATTGCTGAGGCATGAGCATCACAAGGATCATATTTCCCTTCAAAAGAGTTTCGACGGATTTCACGTAAAATTATACTCTTAGAACGATTCAGTGTGCCAGCAATCTCAGGCGGAGATCTTCCTGTTTGAAGAAAAGCCATGATCTGGTACCTTTTTATAAGAGTGCATTGCTGGTAGCAGGTGCGGGTACCTGTGCATGGTAACCTCCGGTCAGGTTGTGGTGACGTAACCATACCGGCAGCTCACTCTTTTTCATGTCATGGTGTTGCCCTTCTTGTCCTCATCCAGCGATTGACAAAGGGCGGAAAACTCTACACATATTTACTGCAATATGGCAAACGTCGCGGGAAAGGCGGTGAACGTAAACGAACCGGGATTTCTTTTATTCCAGACCACATAGACATCGCCAATCCTCCCCAGATCATTAATGCGAGGAAGCGGATTGGCGACTGGGAAGGAGATACTGTTTATGGGCAGAGGGCGTCCCGTGGATCAGCGACCGTTACATGGTCGCTGATTTGAGAACGAAGAGCAAAAGAATACATACAAAAAGACAACAACAAATATTTCAAGGGATATATTTTTCGCCCTGACCAATTCCTTTCTGTCCCGTAAGGCCGTACATTTTTCTATTGTTAATACTGTATCCAGGCGTTTTTTTTGCAGCAGTATTTTCAGGCTATGCGGGATGAAAAGCAGGAGTAACAGAAGATGAAAGAAGGAACGTCAAAACGGTTACTCATTGTGGATGATGAAAAAGATTTACTCATTCTTCTGCGCAAGGTTCTTACAAAAAAATGTACCTGTGATGTCTCCATTGTCCAATCGGGTGTAGAGGCCCTCGAGAAAATAACAACCTGGCACCCGGATGTGATCATAACTGATATTGTCATGCCCGACATGGACGGGCTGGAACTTCTTGCCAGGGTCTCGGAGTTGGATAGAACTGTCAGTATTGTTATTATGACGGGCTACGGTACCATAGAAATGGCGGTTACAGCGCTGAAGAATGGAGCATATGATTTTTTAGAAAAGCCTTTTGATAATACGAAGATATGTCTCATTATTCAACGGGCGTTTGAACGAACACTGCTGTTGCGTGAAAACCTTCAATTGCATGAAGAGTTGCAAAAAAGTGACAGACCCACTGAATTTATAGGACAGAGTGATACTTTGCGGCGTACCATAGATCTTTTAACAAGGTTGGGGCAAAGCGATGCTACTGTTTTAATTCGTGGAAAATCGGGAACCGGAAAGGAAGTTGCGGCACGAACAATTCATAAGATGAGCAAACGCGGGCAACAAAAAATGATCACAATAAATTGTCCAGCCTTGCCGGAACAGATTCTTGAAAGTGAACTCTTTGGATATGTACAAGGGGCTTTTACCGGAGCAGATCATGATAAGGATGGACTCTTTCTTGAGGCATCGGGATCCACTATTCTTCTTGACGAAATTGCTGATATCCCCGTTTATCTTCAAACCAAACTCCTTCGCGTTCTGCAGGAAAAAGAGATTCAGCCCCTGGGCCAGACCAGCACTGTAAAAGTGGATGTAAGAGTCCTTGCCTCAACGAATCAGGATCTTGAGGCGAAGATAGCTAAAGGGGAATTTCGAGAGGATCTTTTTTATCGCTTGAATGTGATGACTGTAACCATGCCGTCACTTGATAAAATGCAGGAGGATATCCCTTTGCTGGCTCTTCATTTCTTAAATGTTTATATGGAGGAATACAAACGTGAGGGAATGGAGTTCTCCCCGGAAGCCCTGCAATGTCTGGAGCGCAGGGAGTGGAAGGGAAATGTCCGTGAGCTGCAGAGCAGAATTAACCGTGCTGTCTTATTGACACCCGCAAAGATTATAACTCCCGATCACCTTCTCAGTCCTGAAGAATTTGCAGAAAATGAATCCGCAAACATGGCAGGGAGCGTCGTCCCCATCTGCGTCCACCGACTGCCGTATAATGAAGCGAAATTGGAAGTAACGAAGTATTTTACTACCACCTATCTCAAAAGAGCCCTGACGGTGAATAGTGGGAATGTATCGGCTGCAGCCCGTGAAAGCGGTTTGGGACGTCAATCTTTCCAGCGCTTGATGCAGCGTTTCAATATCCACTCTGAAACCTTTAAAGGCTGAGTACAGACCTTCCCGCCAGGAGGCGTTCTTCAACCCAATTACCATGCATCCGTTGAGAGGCACTGGGGGTCATGTCTCAGAATCCCAGCAGGTACTAACCTGCTGGCTTACTGTTCATCACCGCTGTCAGCCAGAAAAATTCAATGCCATATAGTCAGACTCCATACAATGGCGGAAGGACTCTAGGTGCATCGTTTAAGATGCAGTGCATTTTTATTGATGCACTTTTAACGATCTTTTCTTTAAATCTTTCTTGCTGCGATCACACCCCTTCAGCAGTAAACTCCTGATTATTCGATTTTCCCTTCTTCTTTTTTAAAAAAATCACCTCTGGCATCATATATGCTTACAACAAAATCACTGCGGACCATTGCCCCGACTGGGAAGCAGATCCGAACAAATTCAGGAATAAATCTGAGACCTTGTATGGTTACGATATGAACTTTCAAAAACAACTCTACAGAATGTTCCCCTTTCTCCTCTTTGGGATACTGGCGATGTTTCCCGGAAGTGCGTGGGCAGTTCAAAGCCATGGTGCTCCTGAAGGGTTGTATGTCCATCAATTTGCCCACATCTTTTATACTGCTGCATTGTGTTATCTTGTCTGGGGCATCCGACACACGGTATTCAAGTCGAAAGGATGGCGTTATCTCCAGGTTTTCTGTATTTTTATGATACTTTGGAATGTGGTGGCCTTTACCGGGCACTCCCTTGATACATTGGTAGACAGTGCCAGTTTTACCAATGACGCTGGATACTTGAGCACCCGCCTCGAGGGACCTTTTACCAGTTTAAAAATCTGGTATTATTTCACCAAACTCGACCATCTCTTCAGTGTTCCGGCGCTTTTTTTTCTTTATCTGGGGATGAAAGCATTATACCGCAACACCATGGAGGGGAAAGAAGTATGACCAGCCTTCCCATGCTTCCTGCCATTATTGTAGACATGGCAGGATCTTTCATTATTATCGTCCTTTCATTTCTCTCCCTTCGCTATGCCTGGCTCCTTATCCGCAGACAACCGGAAAATTTTCTCTGGGGTTTTCTTTTCTATTTTTGTCTGACTCTGGTGTGTTTTTCCGTTTCTCGAGCGCTTGGTCATCTCCTTAAACAACTGCTGCTGATCTTTAACTATACAGAACAGTGGCATATCCTCGCCCCATACACCGGTGGCTTCAACACCCTGTTAATGATTTCCCTTGCAGCAGTAAGTATTTATTATCACAAAGGAATAGAAGGGTATCGAGCTATTCAGAAAAAAGCAGGCAGCTTGAAAATCGCCAATGAACAGCTTGAAGTATCAACAGACAAGCTCCTGAAATTGAATAAAAACTTAGAAAAAATAGTAGAAACACGGACCAAAAAACTCTCTACATCAGAAAAGAAATTCCGCAATTTTTTCACTAATTCCAAAGACATGGTTTATTTCTGTGACTCAACAACCAGGATCGGGACCATGAACCCCGCAGGTTTTGAGATGCTTGGATATTCCATGCAGCAAACACCGGAACTGGGATTAAAAGATATCTTCCATAACCCGGAAGATTTGGAAAAGTACACTGAAGCCCTCACCACCGAGGGGTTTGTGGAAGACATGGAAGTGGAATTTGTCCGGGCCGAGGGGACAGTTATATATGTACTTCTCTCTGCCACTGCTCTCTTTGATGAGGATCGAAAATTTAGCGGTTGTGAGGGTATTGCCAAGGATCTCACCAGGGTCAGGACCATGATGAAACAACTGGCTTCCAGTGAAAAGATGGCCTCTGTCGGACAGATGGCAGCCGGCGTCGCCCATGAAATCAATACCCCCCTCGGGGTTATTCTTGGATATGCCCAGTTGATGATGGATGACTTTGGCCCTGAAAGTGAAGAAGGGAAAAATCTAGAGGTTGTCGAACGTCAGGCCAGGGCGTGTCGAAAAATTGTTGCGGACCTCCTCAAGTTTTCACGCCAGTCAGAAAGTGCCCGGGAAAATATTTTGCTCAATGAAGTTCTGGAGGATGTCCTGGCAGTGACAGAACATTCCCTGAACCTGGATCATATTCAGGTCTGGCGTGATTTCGACGAAGACCTGCCAACCATTGTAGGAGACCCCGAGAAATTATGTCAGGTCTTCGTCAATTTTGTCAATAATGCCCGTCATGCCATGGAAGAACAGGGAGGCGGCGACTTGTTTCTGTCCTGCCATTATGAAAAAGAGAGGGGCCAGGTAGCAGTCACCATAAGGGATACCGGACACGGTATCCCCAGGAATGTTATGCCACAGATTTTTGATCCTTTCTTTACAACCAAATCCGTGGGTAAGGGAACGGGTCTTGGCCTTTCTGTGTCCTATGGCATTATCAAAGAGCATGGTGGGGTTATTGAAGTTGAGAGTCCGGTGCAAACTGAAGATGGAGAATTGAAAGGAACTGCTTTACGTGTGAAACTTCCGGTACCACTGCTGGAGTCAGCGGCTGTAACCAATGATAATCATAGAGAAAAAAGTAAACAAAGTTGATGGTGGAAAAAACTACACAAGAAGGAAGATCTAATGGCTGAGATATTATCTCTGGATGATGTACAGGACGCAACGATACTGATCGGGAAAATTCTTTCCAAAAAAGGACATACCGTACACAGTTTTACTGATGAAGATGAGGCTATAGCCTATGCCAGGAAAAACAAGATTGATCTCGCTATTCTCGACATCAAACTGGAGAAAATGAGCGGCATTGAAGTGCTGGGTTTTTTGAAAGAGGCACAGCCAGCCATGAAGACTATTATGCTCACCGGTTACCCTACCGTTGAAACAGCACGTGAGGCAATCAGCCTTGGTGCTGATGAATATTGCGTTAAACCCATTGACCGTGATGAGCTGGAAGAAAAAGTTGAAAAAGTCCTGAAGTCACGAGGCAATAAAAGTGCTATGAGTGTCTAAAAAAGGTGCATATAATGGATATTAAAGTAAAAAATTTGGCCCGAGCCAAAATCTATCAGTTTCTTTCCACCCTCTATCGCGACGAAATTCCTCTGTGGCTTATCAAAAAGATGGGAGAAAGTTCCTTTCTTGACCAGATAAAAAAACTCCAGGAAAGATGTACTATTCAGGATTTCTGCTCCGGTCTGGGGCGAATGTGCGGAAGCATAGAGTCTTCATCGGCAGAGAACGTTTTTAACGAACTCCGCTACGAATATGCCGATCTTTTTCTGAATGCAGGCAATAATCCCGCATTTCCCTATGAGTCCTGTTATTCCACACGGGACCCACTGGTGATGCAGGAACCGGTGGTAAAAATTCGCGAAGTCTTGAATAAAGCCGGCCTGCACAAAAATAAAGAATATCTTGATCTGGACGACCATATCGCAGTGGAACTCGAACTCATGCGTTATTTTGCCGAACAGGCATCCTGTAATGATATAAGTCAGGAAGCTGAGTTCGAATTTCTGCGCAATCATCTCATGGGCTGGGTCGTAGAGTTTTCAGCAGTGCTCACCAGTGCCACCCGGACTGCATTTTATCGAGGTCTGGCAGAGATCACCATGAGTTTTCTCTTCCATGAGCGAATGTTCAGCTTTGCCATGCTGTCCCAGCAGGCCACTGATGAAGCCTATGAATTTATCCTGGAACAGATGAGTTCGGCCATTGCAGCATTGGAACTTGGTGAGGAATACACAACTCTTGCCGAGGGCGCAGTTGCACCGGAAAAGGCAAAAAGTGTCAAATCCCATTGTTTCATCTGTTTGGGCCTCTGTGGGCAGGAATTGCGGGTTAAAGACAATATCATCACTGGTTGCAAGGGACTCCCCGGGGACCCGAAGGGTGCTGGCAGGCTCTGTATTAAAGGCGGAAACGCCCATAATAACACGTACTCTGCCTACAGGCTGAAAAGTCCATTGATCAAAGAGAACGGTAGATTTCGCAAGGCAAGCTGGGAAGAGGCTCTTGACCTTACCGTGAAGAATCTGAAACGGATCAACCCCTCAGAAGTTGGCTTTCACCGGGGCAATGACTTCAACAGCTGGTGTCACGAAGCGGTTATGTCTGCCTACGGAACCCCAAACAAGGTGACTCACCGTCAAATGTGCGACAATCCGGCACGTATGGCAAATGAAAAAAATTTTAGCGATAAGCGCCCCTGGATTGATTATGAAAATTCAGAATTTATCATGCTCTTTGGGATGAACGAACTGGCAACCTCTGCCGGACAGCGAAAAGTTGCTGATCTGAAAAAGGCGGTTAAGCGTGGCTGCAAGCTGGTGGTAATCGATCCCCGATGCAGTGAGACTGCCGAGATTGCTTCGGAGTGGATTGCCATTAAGCCCGGAACCGATGGTGCCATGGCCATGGCCATGTGCTATGTGCTGGTCAAAGAAGATCTCTACGATAAAGAGTTTGTTGAAAAATGGACCTATGGCTTTGAGGCCTTCAAAAAACGCCTCATGGGTGAAGAGGACGGTATCATCCGTTCCCCCGAATGGGCTGCCGAGATCTGTGGCATTTCAGCAGGCACCATTACCCGTCTGGCCCAGGAATTTGCCATTGCAGCCCCCGCGGTAGGAACCAACAGCTGGACCGGGGTCAGCCAGGGAGCGAACACCCTCCACGCCACCCAGGCACTCATGGCCATGAACGGTCTGATGGGTACCTTTGATGCCCCTGGTGGACCAGCCCTTGTCCGTAAGAAAAAACTCGCCTCCGCCTGGAGCGATGATCAGCCTAAGCCACCCAATAATGAACCCAAAACCAAACTTGATAAGGGACACCTCTGGAGTGGCTGGATTCCTGGCTATTTTGAAAAAGATGTAGATGAAGGCAAACTCAAGGCCATGCTTTGTTACTTTGGTAACCCGGTTATGTCCAGCGGCAGTGAGCCCTCAATAAAACGAGCCATCGAAAAGCTGGAATTCTCCTGTTCCATTGACTGTTATATGTCCAACACCACCGAACTCTGTGACGTGGTTCTGCCCGACTGCACCTATCTCGAACAAAGCAGAGTCGTTGCCGATTGGATGTATGATTCCTTTATCTCGCTGTTTCAGCGGGCCATTGAACCTATGTATGATTCAAAGTCTGTTGTTTCCATCTTTCAGGAGATTGCCAAACGGCTGGGCTACGGGGAGTTCTTCAACTGGAAGAATGAAGATGAGTTCCTGGAAAATCAGCTCAGGAATCAGCCCATTACCCTGGAAGAGTTACGCAAGGTTGGGTATCACATCACGGATAAGCAGGAGTTTTACAAATATAAGGAATGGGGGTCTATGAACCCGCCAGCCGGATACGGTTCATCCGGAAACACAACGACCGGCAAGTACAACTTCATCAATCCTCTGGCTGAAAAAAATGGAGTGGATGGCCTTCCCGACTACAAAACCCCCTGGGAAGACTGGCCGGAGCTTGAACCGGATGATGACCACCCGATGGTCCTTGGATTTTTTCGGGTGCTCGAACATGAACACACGTCCACCTTCTGGAACGTCTCCCTGATGAAGGCCTGCGGCAGTAATCCGGTATGGATCAACTACGTGGATGCAAAAAAGCTGGGAATTGCTGATGGTGACGCAGTGAAGATCAGTTCACCATGGAACTCTGTTGAGGCAACAGCCAAAGTCACCTGGGGAATTCGCCAGGGTGTACTCGCAACTGCCGGAGGCTTTGGCCATAAGTATGGTCTTGAAGGGGATCCCAAGTATCCACAGTACAAGGGCTTTAACACCAATATGCTCTTACGGCCAAATACAGCCTGCAAGTGGACGGCGACACCGCCCCTGAAATATATCAAGACCAGAATAGAAAAAATCTGATCAAAGCCAAACAGGTCCATGCCCTTGTTACAGGAACAGAAATATCTCAAGGTCCTTCAGAAGGTAACCAAACTGACGGCCATGGTCCTTGATCATCAGCAGGTGATGGATACCATCGTTCGCAGTCTTCCTGATCTCATGGCAGTGGACGCGGCGACCATTCGTCTCCTTGATTCCGAGACCGATCAGTTTGTCATGGGTGCTGCCCATGGCCTGTCTGTGGAGTACCTCTCCCGTTTCAGTATTGATACAGAAGAGACCATGGAGATGATCCGTTCCGGGTATCCGGTCGCCAAAACCGATATGGATCTGAAGGCTGATTACCATGATCAGGAACTGGTGCAGGGCGAGGGCGTAAAATCCGTCCTCACCCTGCCCATCATTTTTCAAGACTCAATTATTGGAATGCTTCGTCTCCTGACCCGGGAAAAACGGATTTTTACGGCCGACGAAATTTCTTTCTCAATGGCCCTTGGTGAACAGGTTGGCATTGCCATCTCCAACAGCAGGATGTTCAACGAGATGGGAAACCAGGTGGATTTCATGAAAGAGATGCAGGAGATCTCTACTCTCGTCAATTCCAGTCTCGACCTGTCGGCAATCCTTGACAGCATAGCCAAACGTCTCCCCCAGTCTCTGGGATGCAAGGGTTGTACTATTCGTCTTTTACAACCCAAAAATAACCAGTTAGATTTAGTCGCATCCCATGGACTGTCAGAGACCTATCTGCAGCGGGGCCATGTGGAGAATGAAAAGAACGTAAAGGCAGCCCTCTCCGGTTCTCCGGTTTCCATCTATAATGTGAGCCAGGATGACCGCATTTTCTACAAAGAAAACATGGAAAAGGAGGGGATTAAATCTCTACTTTCCGTACCCATTAAAGCAAGGTCTGAAGTTATCGGGGTGCTGCGGATACTTTCAGATACATCTCGTTTTTTTACCAGCAGTGAAATCAACTTTGCGGTCACTGCTGCAGAGGTTGGGGGTGTTGCCATCCGTAACGCCAGGACCTATCAACAAATTACTCTGCTTTTTAACCAGATTGAGGAAAATGAGCATTTTCTGACAAATATTCTGGATTGTATCAGGCCGCAACTCCTGGTTGTTGATAAGGAAAAGCATCTGGTATTAGTGAACAAGGTTTTACAGGAGGAGATGGGCCGCTCCGAAACAGAGCTTCTAGGCTGTGGCTATGATACCCTTTGGCATAGTCAGGATTGTACTATAGCAGAGTGTCCGATAAGCCAGGTTTTGAAAACTGAAAAGAGTGCTGCCTTTACCCACAAGACCATCCATAACGGCAGGGTGAACTGGTGTGAGCGTACCGCTTCACCTATACTGGGACCGGATGGAAAAATTGAATATGTGATTGAGGTGATACGTGATATTACGGCCAAAAGATAACTGGAAGAAGAACAACTGGAGCGGGTAAAGCTTCAGGGAATTGTGGAGCTTGCAGGAACTGTTGCCCACGAAATAAACTCACCATTGTTTGCCGCCCTGGGAACTGCTCAACTCCTTGAAGAAGATTTGAAGGAACAGGAAGTCATCGATAACATGAGTACGATCATCAGGAACCTTAAAGAAATCAGGCTCCTGACGGAAAAAATGACAAGTATGACCGGATTTGAAGGTCGTAATTATGTCGGTGATGCCAAGATTGTCAAAATAAAGTGATGTCTAAAAAAGTTTGTTAACTAACTGACCCAAAAAGGAAGGAATATGAAACGAATTTTACTGCTTTTTATTGTTATTGCAGGCGGAGTGTTTGTAAGCAGCAATGCAATGGCCACTCAGGCCACATTAAGTGCCGATAAGGTAAAGGAAGGGGAGGCCATCGGGGTTGAAGGTACTATTGATCCCGGCCAGGAACTCTTTGTGGTTGTCTCTACCGACAAGTTATTTTCTGCAAAAGATGCCCTTGGTCCCAAAGAAAAAGCTCGATTGATAAATGGGGAAAAGGGAAAAAATGCCTTTGGTCATACAGCCATCCCTGCATCTTTTTACGTGGTTACAAGCAGTCCAGAAAAACTGGCGACGCCAACAGTCTCTGCCAAAGGCCAGACTTCAGGCATATTTGCTTTCCCGCCATTCAAGTATAATGTCAAGGTAAACAAAATTAAGGCATGGGGTGATATTGATCCTGCGGTACAGGCCATGATGGGACCTGTCAACAGTGAAAGTCAATGGAAAATGCTCACCTTCACTCATGAAAATGAGTTCGGAATGAACACCATTGTGAAGGAAAAGCCCAGTACTGGCGGTAATGCCCGGATGATCATGACTGATTATACTGCCCAGCCCGAGCATTGGAATAATGGGGTCTCTCTGCAACTGGACAAGGCCACAGGAAAGTTCTCAGTTACTCTTTCTCCTTACAAAAACCTCTACCCTGACACGATAATGGCGGTTTATGTGAACGGCCAGAAGATTAACACCTTTAGCATTGAGAAATCAGGATACTTCTTTAAAACAGCCAATGTGTACATGAACCCCCTGGTTGTCTTTCTTGGTGCCTTTATCATCGGTATTCTTTTCGTTATCATGGGTGCTGCCGGTGGATTGTTTACCGCAGCTTTCCAGATTACTGCCATTGGTACAAATGGTCCTGTTGGTATCAACGCTGGTAACACCATTAAACCCACCAACCTGTTTCTCACTCTTTGTTCTCCTATTAGTGGGCTCTTCAGTTATTTTAAAGAAAAACGCTTCGCCTATCCGGTAGCTATTCCATTTGCTTTGGGAATCGTTATTGGTGCCTTTTTTATTGGACCGCCACTCTCAGCAAAATATCTGAATCTTGCAGCATTTAAATTTTATCTCGGAATAATATGTCTGGTTATCGGTATCAAATTGTATATTGAATCGCTACCCCGTTCCATTGAGAAGAAAAAGGCAATGAAGGCCATTGTCCAGAAGTTTAATGCAGCAGTGAAAGAATCCAAAGAATCAGGAAAGGCCATGCAAATTGGCTCCATTGAATTTGATAAATTTAATCCCATTAAATTTGAAATGCGGTTCTGGGGTGAGACATTTATTGCCAAACCAATGCTGATGCTCTTTGGTGGTATTGTCATGGGTATTATTGCCTCATCCTTTGGTGTGGGGGGCGGGTTCATGTTCATGCCTTTTATGACCACCATGGTGGGCTATCCCATGTATCTGGCAGTACCCATTGCCCTGGCAGGTGCCTTTTCCACTTCGGTTGGTGGCATTGCAAAATATGTTATGATGGGATACCAGCCTGACTGGATTATGGCCGCCCTGATCGCAGCCGGTGCCATGTGCGGTGGTCTGATAGGACCAAAACTTCAGAAAAAGATGCCTGAGATTTTTCTGAAGCGTCTTCTGGCCGGTGCCTTAATCCTGACCTGTCTGGATTACACCGGACTCATCTGGTTCATGCGTTAAGGGACTGTCAGCAAGTTCCGCCAGTAAAGGACCTTGAAACAGCTTGTATTTCGTTCATATTCGAGGCGCAGGAGGAAATTTATCGCAGGGCTTTTGATATCGGAGCCTGATACTTACCTCCGAGGATACTTTTTTAACTGTAACGAAGAAGATGGGCGATTATTCGATGTTCCCGATAAGGGTGAGAGCAGACTCTCACCCTTATTTTTTCTTGCAATGCAAACAATACATTATGGAACCGTAGATCTATGGAACTATTGAATACTCTTCTTGATTACATTTTTTACAGGGGAATTCAACCACTGACACTCTGTGTTCGAGACCTGTTTACTTTCATCTTTCTCGACACCATGTCTTTCCTTGGCATCCCTTATAGTGGACAGGTTGTAATTATTGCTGTCAGTACTGTTCTCTTTGCATTTTTTCTTCGCAAGTGGCTTGATGTTGAAATCAAAGAGAAAATATTTAAAAAAAGGTTTGCTGCCCAAAAAGCTGAACGAGACAATATCGCTGTTATTCCTGATAAAAACAACAGGGATGCCATGTTTACTTCAGCTGATCAATCCATCGATGAGGATTTTAATACCTATCTGGCACAACACTATTTTCGTTATGTCCTGATCTATCTCTTACCAATATTTCTGGTTATGGCCTGGTTGAATGACACCCTGAACGAGAACGTTCTCCCTGTCGTTTCAGGACACCCTTATCTCTTTTTACTCCCTTCACAACCCTTTGGCATGGAAGGCGTCTCAGTGACGCTGTTGTTCCTGTTCAGTTATATTATTTCTTTGACAGCTGGCTTTCAGTTAAAAAAGCGATACTTTTTAGATACTCATGGAAGAGAAGAGAGTGAGCATTCTTAAATGCTCTCTTTATATCAATTGAATTTTCATTAAGGTGTTTTCAATAATGGATCACACAACCCGGCGGGAGATTTTACGGATTACGGCTTTTTTGTCTTTATAAAAGGTGAGGAAGAATAAGGGGTGAGTGTGAGAACGAAGGCGGGAATCAAGCAGTAAGTGCAACACGTTTGCCAGTGAAGGCTTTCAGCTGAGGAAAAATATACTGCAGCGAACAAAGTATATCATTTTGCTATTTTACTGACTGTACCTGTTCCCAAGTTTTTTTCACATGGATTGTGAAACATGACGCACACAGTAACGGGGGAAATACAGTTAGCCATAATTTACAAAACGAAACCAGCCACAAACAGCAAATATCGAAACAGACCCAAAAGTCCAGTACTGATTTATCCTGCTTTTCATCCTGTCTCCAGGGGCAAAGAGCTCTGATAATGTCATCGCAACCTCCTGTTTCATAACGGCAGAGATAACCTCCCGTGCTCATGGGGTCTTATCTGCAGCACAAAGCCCGTTCCCTTCCTACACGTCTTGCCGTTCCAGCATCGTAACAAGAGAGAGGGAACAGCAAATAATCGCCCTTCTTCCTGGTGACAGCCAAAGAGCTATCCTCCGACAAAGCGAGGAACGAGACGTCGAGGCAAGCGATTACCTCCATGATCAAAGTTATGCCTGCGGTAAATTTTCTTCTCTTTCAAGAGCAGTGCTTGAGAGAGGAGTCAGCGGTGATCCGAAACAACAAAAAGATGAAGCTCTCGCGGTCCATGTGCCCCATGCACCATAACCAGCTCAATGTCACCGGTTTTACTGGGGCCGGAAATAAGCGAGAGGTTGTTGGTCAGGCCCTCGGCCTGTTCTGCTTCGTCCCACTTGAGCAGGGTATAAAGCTCTTTTAGTGTTGCAAGCAGTCTGCTCTCCTCTACCACGGCCACGTGAATAGAAGGAACAAGGGAGACAGATCGCGCCTGTCCTGGTCGTGTCTTCATGGCCAGAGTGGCGGTTGCCGCAATGCAGTAATCTGCTGAGGTGATGCCGATAAACGATGCCTCAACCTCTTTTCGTGTCTGCTGCCGCTGTGCCTGCAGATCATCCGCTGATGATGTCGCAGCAACATGGTTTGTAATATAAAGAGGGATATCTTTCAGCTCTGCTGCGGCTTCCAAATTCAGGCTGTTTAGCAGAGGATGGTCCCAGCGAACCACGCTTTTTTTTGTGCCCCATTCCGGATCTTTCTCGAGAATGAGTGTGATAATGGCCTGCCTGATGTCTTCAAGGCTGCGTTCAGGATGAAAATCAAGGTGCAGCGGGACGGAGACTTCCTGCAGCGTCTTTATGAAAGGCTGACGCTCCCCGGAGCTTCGCTGCCTGACAGCCTTTAAAATATCCTGTTCTGCTGTGGTCGGCGCCACGGTAAACACGTCTACTGACACAGGTGTCGGACGCCCCAGTGCTGTGCTGATATCCTGAATAAACTCTTTCTGAGTTGTCATGAGCCTTTTTTCTCCTTTTTCTCTCTCCATTGCTGCATGAACGTTTTTGGTGCCAGCTTCTTCATGTTGCGGTTGGCAGTCCAGCCGGATAAGGGCCAGGGCAGACGAGAGATCATTCCCTGTTTTGCCGGGAGCAGATGCTGCAGAACCCTCATGAGGCCAAGCAGCAGATCATAGACTTTACGGTTGCTGTTAAAACGCTGCCAGCTGGCAAAAATCAGATTTTCTCCCTTGCTCTTTGGTTGTACATCCCAGTCGGGATCGCCTTCAGACAATTTAGAGCGAAGTGCCAGCAGCATCCTCGGCAGATTGATTTCCAGCGGACAGGCCTGTTTGCAGGCACCGCACAAGGTCTCGCCAGCACAAAGGTCAGCAGAATTATTGATACCAAAGAGAAGCGGTGTCACCACTGCGCCCACAGGACCGCAATAAGGGGAGCCATAGGCCTGACCACCAATTTTACCATAGACCGGACAGACATTAAGGCAGGCACCGCAACGGATACAGCAGAGCATCTCGCGAAATTCCGGGTCAGCCAGAATCTTTGAGCGCCCATTATCGATGATGATCAGGTGGAATTCCTGAGGGCCGTCGCCATGGTCCACCTCAGCCGGACCGCCAACATAGCTTACATATCCGCCAATCTCCTGTGCGGCAGCGCCCATGGACATCAACCGGAGAATACTTTGCTGCTCCTCCAGATTGGCAACGATACGTTCCATCCCCATGAAGGCCACATGAATTTTCGGCAGGGTTGTCGACATGCGAATATTGCCTTCATTGGAGACCGTCACGATATGGCCGGTTTCCGCACAGGCAAGGTTGCAGCCGGAAATCCCCATGTCTGCCTTTAAAAATTTTTCGCGCAGGGCCTTACGGGCATACCTGGTAAGTATGGGCGGGTCTTCGGTATAGGGTGTTCCCAGCTTTTCGGTAAAGAGTTCGGCAACCTCTCGGCGCGTCTTATGGATAGCCGGGGCAACTATATGGGTCGGGGCTTCACCTGAGAGCTGGAGGATATATTCACCGAGGTCAGTTTCATAAACCTCTATCCCCTCTTTTTCCAGGGCGAGATTGAGGCCAACCTCTTCAGTGACCATGGATTTACCTTTAACCACGGTTTTGACGTCATTATCCAGCGCAATTTTCTTGCAGATTTCCACAGCTTCTTCAGCCGTTTTTGCAAAATGGACGATACCGCCATGTCCCCGGACCTTGTCGACCAGAGTTGACAGCAGAACATCGAGGTTATCAATGGCCTTACGCCGAAACTGGTGAGCCTCCGTTCGCATTTTGTGGCCTTCAGGCAGGCTGTTGTACAGATTCTCGGTGGCTGGCCCAAGCCGTTCCTGCAAACCGCTCAACGCCTTTTGCAGTACTGGATCAGCAATGTTTTTGGAGGCATTCTCTTTATATTTTTCTGGTGCGATTGTGCTCATGTCATTTCTCAGCAAGCAGTTGCGCTATATGTTTAACTTCAATCGGAATGTTTTTCCGACTCAGCATTCCTTGAATATTCATCAGACAGCCCATGTCACATCCAGTGACAACCTCAGCGCCGCTGTCAACAATATTTTTCACCTTTTCCGCCAGAACCGCTCCGGAGATTTCCGAGTATTTTACGGCAAAGGTCCCGCCAAAGCCGCAGCAGGTATCAGCGCCCTTCATTTCCACCAGAGTCATATCATCGATGTGGGCCAGCAGTGTGCGCGGCTGCCTGTCAATGCCCAGAAAACGGTTAAGATGGCAGGAAGCATGATACGTAACCTTGTGAGGGAAACGCGCTCCCACAGATTCCACACCAAGGACATCCACCAGAAATTCGGTGAATTCGTAAATCTTCCTGGACACGGCCTGAGCCCTGACAAGCATTTTGGGATCATCTGCAAAAAGGTCAAGATAGTGATCCCTGACCATGTTCACACAGGAACCGGATGGGCAGACAATGATCTCCGCATCTTCAAAAATATCGAGAAATTTTACTGCTGCCGCACGGGCTTCCCGGGTATGTCCCGCGTTAAACGCAGGCTGACCGCAGCAGGTCTGGTTGGCAGGACAGTCCAGTTTCAGGCCGAGGCTTTCGAGCACTGTCACCATAGCCGCTCCCGTCTCTGGGAAAACAGTGTCCACAAGACACTGGATAAAGAGCGTCACTTTTTCAGGTTTATTCATGGTGTTATCTATCAGTTAATAAAATGATTTGGGAGACAGGTGATGATTTGCGGAAAAATCACTAAAAGGATAATAGCCAGTATCTGCAGACCGACAAAGGGCATTACTCCACGATAAATATCGGAGGTCTGTACCTCAGGAGGCGCAATCCCTTTTAAGTAAAAAATCGAATAGGCAAAAGGCGGTGTGAGAAAAGATATTTGCAGATTGACCATGACTAAAACAGCAAACCAGACCGGATCAAAGCCCAGTTCTGCTGCAATCGGTGTAATCAACGGTACAATAATAAAGAGAATCCCCATCCAGTCGATAAACATGCCGCAAAAAACGAGCAGCAGCATAATAGCTGCCAGCACTCCCCATTTGCCCATGGGCAGATTAAGGAAAAGATCAGTGATGATATCATCGCCGCCCAGCGCAACAAAGACGGTGGAAAAAAACGAGGCGCCCACCGCGATCATCATGATCATGGCAGTGATTCCAAGGGTCTGCTCACATGCCATCTTGATGACAGAAAAATTGAGCTTTTTATAACAGGCCGCAAGGAGCATACTTGCCACCGCACCCACGGCAGCAGCTTCAGTGACGGCAGCGATTCCTAAAAAGATACTGCCAAGGACCGAAAAGATAATGAGAGCCGGCGGGATAACAGAGGTGAGCAAAATTTTAAGCTTTTCGGGGGTGGAATGCTGCTGTTCTTCCTGAGACAGGGGTGGGCCGTCCTCCGGGCGCAGATGGCAACGAATAGCGATATAAAGCATGTAGAGCACCACCAGCAGGAGACCGGGCAGGATGCAGCCGAGAAAAAGTTTGCCAACGGACAGTCTGGCAATAGGACCGTAAATAATAATCATAACACTGGGCGGGATAAGAATTCCTAATGTCCCGCCAGCACAGATCGTTCCACAAGCCATGGACTTGTTGTATTTTTTCTCAAGCATGGCTGGAAGGGCCATGAGACCGATGGTAATTTCTGAGGCACCGACAACGCCTGTGGCAGCAGCGAAGATCGCGGAGATGGCAATAGTGGAGATACCAAGCCCCCCACGAAAGCGCCCCCAGAGAATGTGCATGGCGTTAAAAAGACGCTCAGCCATGCCCGATTTCTCCATAAAAACACCCATAAAGAGAAACAGCGGCACAGCCAATAGAGTGGAATCTTTCATCAATCCAAAGAGACGACCGATGAAGAGCCCGAAGATATCAGGCCCCATGGTTCCAAAACCAAAGAGAAATGCAACCCCGCCCAACACAAAGGCCGTGGGAAAACCGAGAAAAATCCCGGCAAACAGAGTGGCAAACATCAAGATGACTGTAATTTCAGGACTCATGCTGCTCACCTCCATAAAGGGCAATCGTAAAATTTCTCAACAGTTCGGCCACACCCTGCAACAGCAGGAGGCCAACGCCTGCAGCCATAACCGTTTTAAATGGATAAATAATTGGCTGCCAATAGCCCTGCATGGATCGTTCACCCATCTCCCAGGAAAAAGTGACGTAGGGAATAATTGCATAAAGAAGGCCGCCCCACAGGGGGAAGAAAAAGATGCAGAGCAGTACGATGTCTATTATGGCCCGCGTTTTTTTAGAGAAGCGGCTGTAAAAGATATCGATCCGCACATGTTGTCGCTTACTCAGGGTCCAGGCTTCACCCATCAGGAAAAAGGTGCCCCCAATCATATAACTCAGATCAAAACACCATTTTGTTGGGTTGTTGAGGACATAGCGACAGAATATTTCGTAGCAGATAATGAAGGAGAGCACCAGTACAAGCCACATACAAACTTTGGCTATAAAATTGCTGATCGCGTCAATACCCTGGATAAAGCCCTGGATTGTATTCATTGAGGTTTTCTATGTAGAACTTTAGGGTACCTTGAATGACCTGCTCTGGACAACTCTGCAGGATATGTTGATCTCAGCGGATAATGCTGGATTTCTTGAAAAACGTCATTCTCCTGCAAAAAAGGGGATACCTTTTCTGCAGGAGTCCATTTGGCTGATTCCCCTGTCTCTTTATTTGTAGGATGGGGTCATGAGTTCTTTATACGCATCATATTTTTCTCTGAATTTCTTCTGAGATTCCCAAACCTTTTTAAAGAAGGGATCCTGCTCACTTTTTTGCTTCATCACCTCTTCAGTTTTCGCGGCAAGCTCTTTCTGGATAGCCGGATCAAGATACTGAATTTTTACTCCTTTTTCGCGGAAAAATTCGAGTGCCGGAACATCCGCGTTGATGAATTTAGTCAGCATCTCAAGTGTGGTTGCCTGGGCAGCGGTACTTACGATTTCCTTGAGATCATCAGAGAGTTTGTTCCAGGAACTTTTATTGACGCGCAGGTCTGTGATGGTACTGGTCTGATGGATTCCTGGTACGAGCAGATATTCGGCAATTTCATAGAAGGACAGGTCTTTGTCTATGCTGGGGGTACTGAACTCACCTGCATCAATGACCTTGCGCTGAAGCGCTTCATAGACCTCTCCGGCAGGCAGCATGACAACAGATGCGCCAGCAGCAGTGAGAATCTCTCCCCAGTAGCCGGAGGTTCTAAATTTCAACCCTTTGAAATCTTCGAGTTTGGTAATCGGTTTATTGGACCAGGCCAGGTCTTCACTTGGAATAATCCCGCAGGGTGCAATAAAACCAAAATCATATTTTTTATACAGTTCAGGGAAAAGAGTCTTCCCCTCCCCCTCATAAAACCAGGTCAGGTATGGGATAGCTTCCATCCCAAAGGGTATATAGCCGAACAAAGCGGCAGCCGGAATCTGACCAACGACGTATGCAGGAGAACTGTGAGAAGCATCAATAGTTCCCATGCGTACTGCGTCAGTAACTTCAAGTGCACCCATGAGAACACCGGCCGGATAGCTTTTGATAATCAGCCGCCCACCGCTCATCTTCGTAACCCGGTCAGCAAAGCTGTCAGCCATCTCCTGCAGCAAAGTACCCTCAGGCCAGGAACTGGCCATTTTCCAGGTGATGGGTTTGTCTGCAGCAAATGCACCTGTACCCGCGAGCGAGCATAGAAAAAGAACGACCAACAACACCGAGATGATGTTTTTCCTCATGTTTACTCCTCCCTATAATTATAGTTGCACATCGTCTTAAAAATACCTGCGTAACTAACTGCCGACAGAAAAAGATGTCAATGTTTTTTGCACATATATGCTTGAAATTTTTGGACAAAAACTTGTCAAAAGTATTTTAAGGGGCTTTTTCTTTTAAGAATATTTATGAAAATTTTCCCCATAGCAGGTCGTCGCTGGATTCGAGGAATAAGGGACCCTGGAAACAGCTTGTATTTCGTTCATATTTGAGGCACAAGAGGGGATTTACCACAGGTATGACTTTGATATCGGGGTATAGCGCTTACCTCGACGTCTCGTTCCTCGCTTTGTCGGAGGATAAATTTTTGACTGTAACAAAGAAGATGGGCGATTATTCAAGGTTCCCATAAATCGTTGTCTGACAAACGTCTTTCTACAGAGAAAATTCAACAAAAAGTCGACAAATTATAGCTTCTGGTGGGCAACCAGGCGGAGCATCTTTCGTAGAGCCTGCAATACTTCTGGGCTTTGTTTTGTTGCCATCTCAGTAAATTCCCGTCCAGTGGTCGCTGTGGCCTGAGCATCACAAGGCTCATATTCCCCTTCAAAAGAGTTTCGAGGAATTTCGCGTGAAATTATACGTTTAGAACGATTCCGCGCATCAGCAATCTCAGCCTGAGATCTTCCTGTTTGAAGAAAGGCCATGATCTGCTGCCTCTCTCAAAGAGTGCTGCCAGCGCAACCTCCGGTCAGGTTGTGGTAATGTAACACCGACAGCTCACTCTTTTCCATATCACGATATTACACCCACTGTACTCATCCACCCATTGCATGGAATTTTCAATAGATGTGTACTCAAATCAACTAAAATATGTCAAAAAACGAGGAGAAGTGAACAGTTCCCCCTCCGATTGGCAGTTATCTGTTGCTCGGGTTATGATGAACATCAGAGGATCTTGAAACAGCTTGTATTTCGTTCATACTCGAGGCAGAGGCGGAAATTTACCGCAGTTATATGGGTAATATCGGAGTATAGCGCTTCCCTCGACGTCTCGTTCCTCGCTTTGTCGGAGGATAATTTTTTTGACTGTCCCGAAGATGATGGGCAAAGAAATGGTTACTCAAGCTGCCCTGAACAAAATATTTTGCTGCACCTGTTCGAGTAAAGCCTGAAATGTAAAATTTAAATCCAACAAAATTCTGGCGGAGAAATAAAGTGAAAAACCAATTCTATGAATATTCTCACCGTATTGTTTTATCGGTTGGAGTATCAGCGCTGTTGCTTGCTATCCTCATTCAAGGCAGTTTGTCTTCTACATCTTTTTCCT
>Ga0172378_10001549_pt1 | contig 21323 bp, 17 predicted proteins | sample GrowelOW332metaG_FD_119755 | JGI IMG/M metagenome (GOLD analysis project Ga0172378, IMG submission 119755) | Groundwater microbial communities from an aquifer near a municipal landfill in Southern Ontario, Canada - Pumphouse #3_1 metaG | ecosystem: Environmental > Aquatic > Deep subsurface >... | reverse complement strand
TTTAGTGGGAAAATCCCCTTTTAATAAGAATTCCAACTATTAGATGCGAATAGAGCCATTATTTTTATTTTAAATATATAATATTTTTTTGTAATCAAAAAAAATATATTATTAAATTATTATTATATAAGAATTTATTTATAGTATTATTGTAAATTATGTTTGGATAATTGTCGTAGTTTCTAGTTTTCGCCAATTTTTATGCAATATGAGCATATAAGGTGTGATTGCCAGAAAATTTTGGGATCTGTTGGCGAGGAAGGAAGGTCTGTTTTTATTTTTCTTTTGAGATTAATAATAAAGATGTTCTCTCTTTGTAATCAATAAATTAATTCTGTTGTGAGAAAATGCTCCTTAATTGATTATAAATTACATTTTGTTGAAGTTTTAGCGATTAATGAGGCTCTTTCATAGATTTTATGTTTCTATAAGACGGGAATGATAGGAAGAATTTTTCTTCTGTTTATTGGAATGTAGCAATGTTGTATTAAAATAATTATTTATCTATATTAAAATAAATATACTGTTTGTCTTTTGTCTATATAAATAGAATTGAAATTTTGTGTAATATCCCGAAAAATTAAACGATTAATAATTCTGAAAATTTTTCTTGATTTTTTGAAGATATCGTTTATAATTCTAAATATAAGTTAATTATTTTAAAAAATAATGATTAAATCATCTGTTTTCATAATAAATTAGGAATTTCTACCGTTAATGTACTACTAATCTCATTAAAATTGAAAAGATAGATATTTAGATATTTTAATACTTAAACGTTTAACTTTAATAAAAATGTAAAAAAGGAGAAAAATAAGCAATATATTAATCACGTTTCCTGTGTGAAATGTTATTAATTTATTTCTGTATGAGAAATTTTTAGAACAAATTAAAAGGAGAATATTTGTATGAAAAAAGTTTTAACAATGATGTGTGTGCTGGTTATGTTAGCAGCCCCTGTTTTTGCTTCGGGTAACAATGAAAAGAATGAAAATGGTGAAAAACCCTATAAAGTAGGTGTTACTATTCAGTCTTTGGAAAACAGTTATTGGGCTGGAGTTTTCGGTGATGTAGAAAAGATGATGGATGAAAAAGGCTGGGAGTATACCGTACTTAGTTGTAATGATAATTCTGCAACACAGATTAATCAGATTGAAAATTTTATTACCAATGGTGTTGATATGATTATGGTACATCCAAGTGATCCTAATGCATTGGAAGATTATCTTGCAACAGCAAGGAAACAAGGTATTAAGGTTATGAGTTGGGATGATAAGATGGAAAATACTGATGTAAACTGGGTTCTTGATAACACCAAACTTGGTATGGCTATTGGTAGTGCTGCGGCAGATTTTATTCAAGCGCATTATACTGCTGACAATCCTGTTGATGTTGCTATTATTAACTATCCTCAAACACCAATTCTCGTTGAAAGAGAAAATGGTATTAAACAAGGTTTAGCTGAAGGCGCTGCTGGTCTCTATAATATTGTAGCTTCACAGCCTGGTCTTGATGCTCAAACAGCTTTAAGTGCAATGGAATCCATTCTTCAGGCTTATCCAAATATTGGGGTTGTTTGTACTATTGGTGCTGGTGGTGATATTGGTGCTAACCAAGCTTTACTCACAAAGTACAATAATGTGATTCCTGACAATGTTGGTATTTTCTCAGCTGATGCTACGTTACAGCAGTTAAAAGCTATCATGAATAATGAGGCAAGTAGAGCTTCGGCTGGATTTGAGGGTTCTAATAAAAAGACTGCTGCAGCCTGTGTTGCTCTCTATGAAAAGTTATTAACTGATACTCCAATTGAAAACAAGAATATTTATAGACCAATTACAATTATTGATAAAAATAATGCCGCTCAGTTTATTGCTGATTACGAATAAGAGTGAGATGTTAATTTGCTAATGGGTATGAAGCGATTCTATCCATTAGCTCTTGATTTAAAACGAGGAATTTTATGGATAATAATGATTATGTTTTAGAATTACAACATATCACAAAAGCATACCCAGGTGTATTAGCTTTAAATGATGTTTCATTAAATCTTAAAAAGGGTGAAATCCTAGGTTTAATAGGAGAGAATGGTGCTGGAAAATCAACTTTAATTAAAACTTGTTCAGGTGCAGTTATTCCGACAAAGGGAACAATAGTAATTAATAATAAAAAATTTAGCAGTATGTCTCCACAATTGGCAACAGAAAATGGGATTGCTATTATTTATCAAGAATTCAACAACGTGAAAGGATTGTCAGCTGCAGAAAATCTCTTTTTAGGTAATCCCATCATGAAGAATAAAATGATGATTGATATGCCTGCTATGGAGAGAGAAGCTGAAAAAGCGTTTGCTCAATTACAGATAAAAATTGATCCCAAAGAGTTGTGTGGAAATCTCTCTGTTGGGTATCAGCAAATGATTGAAATTGCAAAAGCCATACGATTAAATGCGAAAGTATTAATTATGGATGAACCCTCAGCTCCTCTTACTCGTGTTGAAGTGGAACATATGATGGAGGTTTGCAGATTATTACAAAAAAAAGGTGTTTCTATTATTTATATTTCTCACAGATTGGAAGAAATCTTTGAACTTTCGAGTAGAATTGTTGTTTTACGAGATGGCGAATATATTAAAACCTTAATAACGAAAGATTCCGATGTTGATGAATTAATACAATTAATGGTTGGTCGAGCTTTAGTGAATAAATTTCCACCACGAAATAAAATAACAAAATCTAATAAAATACTTCTTAAGCTGGATAAGCTTACAGGAAATGGTGACAGAAATGTCAGTATTGATGTCAAAGAAGGCGAAATATTAGGCTTGGGCGGGTTGGTTGGTGCAGGAAGAACAGAACTTGCTGAGCTTATTTTTGGTGCAAAAAAAAGGGAATCAGGTAAAATTATTTTTCAAGGTCATAAAATTGAACCTAAAACCCCCAAAGATGCAATTGATCTTGGTATCGCATTGGTTCCGGAAGATAGAAAACGTCATGGTTTATTATTAACCAATTCAATAAAAAACAATATCAATATGCCTATTTATCAGCGTATATCGAAATTCTCTGTCATTGATTTAAAAAAAGAACTCAATATAGCTCAGAAGTATATTAAAGAAATTGGCATTAAAACTCCTTCTCAAGAACAATTAGTTAAAAATTTGAGTGGAGGAAATCAACAAAAAGTAATTCTTGGGAAATGGTTGGCTGCTGAATCGCAGTTAATTATTTTAGATGAACCAACAAGAGGTATCGATGTTGGAGCTAAATATGAAATATACAAGCTTATTTATCAATTAGTTGAAATGGGAAAAACGGTCATACTCATTTCGTCTGAAATGGAAGAACTCATAGGTCTTTCAGATCGAATTGTTGTTTTTGCAGAAGGGGAAGTGGCTGGAGAACTTGAAAAAAAGGACTTTAGTCAGGATAAAATTATGAAACTAGCATCACAGGTAAGAGGGGAATAGAAAAATGGAAATGCAAAATAAATCTTATTTCATTAACCAATTTAAGAAAAAAGCAATATGGATTGTACTACTCTTTTTAATAATTGGTTTTACTATAGCAAATCCGAGATTCATGTCAACGAATAATTTACTGACAATAGCACGACAGGTATCAATGTACGGTATCGCGTCAATAGGTATGACTTTTGTTATATTAATTGCTGGAATTGATTTATCAACAGGTTCAATTATAACAATTGTAAATGTCATTTGTGCCTATTTTATGGTTCATATGGGTTTGGACATTCCTGCAGCTATTTTCCTGTCATTACTTTTTGCCACAGCGATAGGTTTTTTAAATGGTTTCCTGGTAGCTACAATAGGCATCCCTGCAATTATTGCAACTTTTGCTACACAAATTATTTTTAAAGGATTTGCCTATATTATTTCAGGTGGAACTCCTATTTTTGGATTTAATCCTGCCTTTAAGGTTATTGGACAGGGATATTTCCTCGGAATTCCTGTACCGGTTATTATCATGATATGTTGTTTCATTGTTGGATCTTTCATTTTGAATAAAACATATTTTGGACGTTATTTTTATGCGGTTGGTGGAAATGAAGAAGCTTCAGAACTGTCTGGCATTAAAGTAAGTCATACCGAGTATTTAATTTATACCTTAGCAGGCTTCTTTGCAGGTCTTGCTGGGATTGTCATGTTATCACGAACAAACTCAGCGCAACCAACAGCTGGTCTTGGTTATGAATTTGATGTTATTACCTGTGTTGTTCTTGGTGGTGTTTCTATTACCGGTGGTTTTGGAAAAATAAGTGGTGTTGTAGCTGGTGTCTTAATTATTGGTGTTTTAACAAATGGTATGGTTTTGATGAATATCAGCACATATATGCAGTTGATTGTAAAAGGTTTGGTCCTCGTCATTGCGGTTGGTTTTGACTGTATCCAGAAGAAAAATGCAGTAACATAAACTTTAATGTTAAAAATGATTTTGTGCTTTATATATGGCTTTTGTCTTTGACGTAAAGTCTACAGAGTCATATATGAATGGTTTAGTCATAAGTGATAACGATTGTTGTTTGTATGGAGGTTCCTATGGATGGAATGATGAAGGTTGCAATAATGAAGGGAATAGGTCAAATGCAACTAGAGAAAAGACCTATTCCTCAGATTCAGAATCAAGAAGTTTTAGTCAAAATTGAAGATGTTGGAATTTGTGGTTCAGATATTCATTATTATGAAAATGGGAGAATTGGAAATTACATTGTACATCCGCCTTTTGTTCTTGGTCATGAATGTGCGGGAACTGTCGTAGAATTAGGATCTGCTGTGACAAAATTAAAGAAAGGAGATCGTGTCGCACTTGAACCGGGAGTTACCTGTGGAACCTGTGAATTTTGTAAATCGGGACACTATAATTTATGTCCTGATGTGCAATTCTTTGCAACACCACCCGTCGATGGAGTTTTTCAAGAGTATGTAGCTCATCCTTCAGATATGTGCTTTAAACTTCCTAAAAATGTATCTTCAGTAGCCGGTGCTTTAGTAGAACCCCTTTCTGTTGGTTTTCATGCTGTCAATCAAGGAAATGCACATTTTGGTCAAACGGCAGTTGTTTTTGGTGCAGGTTGTATTGGACTTGTTACTCTCTTAGCACTTAAAGCGAGAGGTGTTGCAAAGATTATTGTTGTTGATATTTTAGCTAAGCGCTTGCAAAAAGCCCAAGAACTTGGTGCTTATGCCATTATTAATGGACAAGAGCAAAATGTTGTGGACGAGATGATGAAGTTAACGCATCAATCTGGTGCAGATATAGCATTTGAAACAGCAGGCAATGAAATATCAACAAACCAGTGTATTGAAGTAGTGAAAAAGGGTAGTACCATTGTCTTAGTAGGTTATTCAAAAACAGGTAAGATAAATGTTCAAATGAGTCTTGCTTTGGATAAAGAATTAACCTTTAAAACGGTATTTAGATATTGCAATATTTATCCTATGGCTATCGAATCAATAGCAGCTGGTATTGTTGATATAGAAAAGATTGTCACTAATTATTTTGATTTAGACGATGTGCAAGAAGCTATGGATAAAAGTGTGAATGATAAAGCAAATATTGTTAAATCAGTAATCAAAATACAGTAAGTATGTGATGATCCTACAGATAAATTATTTGTTTAAAATTAATGATTAATTGATATAAAATTATAAAGAGGTAACAAATGGGTATTATTGAAAAAATGAGACTTGATGGAAAGAAGATTTTTATCACTGGAGGTGCAAGAGGCATCGGAAAGAGTGTTGCTATTGCCTTTGCTGAGGCTGGTGCAGATCTTGCTATTGTTGATGTGGATATTGAAACAGCTCAAAAGACTGCTCGTGAAATTAAAGAAATTCATGGTGTTGAGACAATTGCCATTAAAGCTGATGTAACCAATCCAGACGATGTAGCTCATATGATGGAAACATTTCTTAAGAAATTTGGGAAATTGGATGTTGCTTTTTGTAATGCTGGTATCTGTATTAATGCACCAGCAGAAGAAATGACGTATGAACAATGGACAAAGAATTTAAATATTAACCTCACGGGTGTTTTTTTAACGGCGCAAGCAGCTGGAAAAGTAATGCTGAAACAAGGTTATGGTTCTATTATTAATACAGCTTCTATGTCTGCACATATTGTCAATGTCCCACAGCCTCAGTGTTCTTATAATGCTTCAAAAGCGGGTGTCATCCAATTAACCAAATCGTTAGCTGTTGAATGGGCTCAAAGAGGGGTACGAGTTAATTGTATTAGTACTGGTTATATGGCCACTGATTTAGTTAAGTCTTCTTCATTGTTACAACCTTTAGTAAAACAGTGGAATGCAATGGCTCCAATGGGTCGAATGGGTAATCCTGAAGAACTTCAGTCAATTTGTGTGTATCTTGCAGGTGATACAAGCAGCTTTACAACAGGTTCTGATTTTGTTGTTGATGGTGCATTTACCTGTTTCTAGTTGATTGTTATTTAGATTCAAAGAAAAAAGCTGCTCGTACCCTTGATGGTCCGGCAGCTTCTTTTTTTTCTTCGATTGATAACAAATACAAGAGACCTTGTATTTCTTAACATGAGGTTGTATTTTTACGCAAATGTTGCAAATACACCCTGTAAGAAAATGAAGATAACAATGAATGGAAGGAAGTAGGTAATGTAGAATCGAATCCATTTAGGAAATTTTGGACCGACACCTTCATCAGCTTCTTTGGTGAATTTTTTAAATCCCCAACCATATTTTTCACTGACACAGAAAAGAAGAAATACTATTGAACCAAGAGGAAGTAGTGTTGTTGATACAACAAAATCTTCAAGGTCTAGTACGCCAGTTCCAGCACCAAATGGTTGGAATCCTGACCAAAGATTGAAGCCTAAAACACAAGGGAGAGAGAGGAAGAAAAGTAAAATACCATTAAAGAGGCATGCTTTTTTTCTTGAAACTTTCCATACATCCATCCAGTAACTTACGATGTTTTCAAAGACTGCAATTAATGTTGAAAGAGCAGCGAAACTCATGAAGATAAAGAATAATACGCCCCAGAATCTTCCCCCTTGCATGTGGTTAAAGACATTGGGTAATGTGACAAATAAAAGGGAAGGACCAGCTCCCGGATTAATATTAAAAGCTGAACAAGCTGGGAATATGATGAGGCCACTGACAATAGCAACAAAGGTATCAAGACCGATAACACGGAGACTTTCTCCCGTTAAGGTGTGATCTTTATCAATATAAGAACCAAAGACTTCCATAGCACCAATACCAAGACTTAAGGTAAAGAAAGCTTGTCCCATTGCAGCGAAAATAACCGTTCCAAAACCATTGGCTTTGAGTGGTTCGAAACTTGGCTTGAGATAAAAAGCAAGACCCGTTTCGGCACCCTCAAGGAGGCATGAGTTGATTGCTAAGATAACCATGAGTACAATTAAAGCACTCATCATAAACTTTGTAATTCTTTCAACGCCATTTTCGAGACCAAGCGATACAACTGAAAATCCAAGTACAATGGCGATGAGCATCCAAATGATTTGAGCCATAGGTGAAGAAAGTATGCCTCCGAAGTACGCACCTACTTGGTCTGGTGATAACCCACTTAGTTGTCCTGAACCACAATGGTAGACATAGGAAAGAAGCCAACCAGTTACTGTTGTATAAAACATCATGAGAAAATAGTTTCCCACAATTGCGATGTGTCCATACCAATGCCATTTGGAACCTTTTGGTTCAAGTGTTTTTAAAGCAACACCAATGTTTTGGTGTGAAGCTCTTCCTATTGCGAATTCCATAACCATAATAGGAGCCCCAAGAATCACTAAAAAAATTAAGTAAATAAGTACAAAGGAAGCACCTCCATATTTTCCAGTAATATAGGGAAATCTCCAGACATTTCCTAATCCTATTGCACAACCTGCAGAAAGGAGGATGAATCCCAATCTACTTCCTAATTTTTCTCTTTGATTTTCCATACAATTCCTCTTAACAATGATGAAATTATCATAGGTAAGATTTTGATTATACGCAAGGATTATTTAACCAAATTTGATATTTGCAGGTTTTATGTATCATTTGAAAAAATAATTTTACCAAAAGAGCAATTATCTGATAATTATTGTAATTGACAGAGTTCTGTAATCTTACGACAATGGGAGAATGATTGATTCCGTAAAAAAATAACGCTGTAATCAATTAAATTACCAGGAGGAATTGAAACAATGGCAAACAACGAGATATTGAGTAAGTATCTATCTAACATGCAAGGAAAGAATATTGACGCTGGAATGGTGTCGTATGTAGCATCGCTTGAAAAGGTGAGTGAAGTCTCTCCTTTAGTAGCTTCTCGAATTGTGAATGAATTGGCAGATCAGAGGTCTTACCTCAAATTAATTGCAAGTGAAAACTTTTCTTCTCTCTCTGTTCAGGCTGCAATGGGGAACCTTTTAACCGACAAATACAGTGAAGGATATCCCTACCATCGTTTTTATGCAGGGTGTGATAATGTTGATGCTATTGAAGCAGAAGCATGCAGAGCTGCCTGTGAAGTTTTTGGTGCAGATCATGCTTATGTTCAGCCTCATAGTGGTGCAGATGCTAACCTTTGTGCTTATTGGGCTATCATTAATCATAAAGTTGAGATTCCAGCTTTAGAAGAAATTGGCAATATGAATCCTGCCCATTTAACTCAAGAACAGTGGGAAAAAGTTCGTCAAGCATGTGGTAACCAAAGACTCCTTGGTATGGATTATTATAGTGGTGGCCATTTGACACACGGATATAGACAAAACGTGTCAGCTCAGATGTTTGATGCATATAATTACAAAGTAAATAAAGAAACTGGTCTCTTGGATTATGAAGAAATTGAGAAAATGGCTCAAGAAATTAAGCCATTGATTCTTCTTGCTGGTTATTCAGCATATCCAAGAAAAGTAGATTTTAAGAGACTAAGTGAAATTGCACATCGTGCAGGTGCTGTATTCATGGTAGATATGGCTCATTTTGCAGGACTTGTCGCTGGTAAAGTATTTACGGGTAACTATGAACCAATTGCGTGGGCTGATGTAGTTACAACGACTACCCATAAAACATTGCGTGGACCACGAGGTGGCATGGTTCTTTGTAAGGAAGAATTTGCTGAATCTGTTGATAAGGGTTGTCCTCTTGTTATTGGTGGACCTCTTCCTCACGTTATGGCTGCAAAAGCTATTGCTTTAAATGAAGCTCTTTTACCTTCTTTCCATAACTACGCTTCTGCGATTGTTTCCAATGCATCAGCTTTAGCCTCTGATTTTATGGCAGAGGGAGTTCCTGTTTTAACTGGTGGCACTGATAATCACCTTATGTTGTTAGATGTAAGAAAATTCGGTTTAAACGGCAGACAAGCAGAACATATTTTAAGAAAGTGTGGTGTTACTTTAAATCGTAATGCCATTCCATTCGATCCAAATGGTCCTTGGTATACAAGCGGACTGAGAATTGGAACACCTGCGGTAACAACACTTGGTATGGGTGCTCCTGAGATGAAAGAAATTTCTTCTATCATTTCTCACGTGTTGAAGCACAGTAAACCTGCAACGATTAAAAAGGGAGCAAAGGCTGGACAGCCATCTCTTTCTCGTGCTACCTGTGATAAAAAAATTATCGAAGATGCAAAGCAGAGAGTCCTTGATTTGTTGAACAAATTTGTTCTTTATCCAACAATTGATCTTGCTTTTTTGCAGGAAAATTTTCCTGTAGTTTCAGAGTAATTCGATATTTATAGGTGAAATAGTTATTCCATTCTCTTTTTTCTATGGAGAGAATGGAATAATTTTGATGGTTTACCCTTACAGGCTAAACCATTTTTTTTTGTTTATATATTTAGCTTTCCAACGATGAAGTTTCGTTGTATCATTATCACATGAGCACATTATTAATCCAAGGCGGTCTCCTTGTAGATACAGAATGGACCAGACATGCGGATATCTTGGTGAAAGGTTCTAAGATAGCACATATCGCTTCTAAAATAGATGAGAAAACGGTTCCTGAAGGTACAGAAATAGTTCATGCAGATGGACTGTGTATTCTTCCAGGTTTGATAGATTCCCATACCCATTTTGGTCTTGAGACAAAAAATGCGACAACGGTTGATTCCTTCAAAGAAGGAAGTAAATTAGCTGCATTCGGTGGTGTTACTACCGTAGTAGATTTTGCTCAAGAAAGTAAAAATGGAAACCTTTGTAGTTGCGCTAAGAATAGAATTTCTCAGATGCAAAAGGGTATGGCTATAGATTTTTCCCTTCACCAATCAGTTGTTGATTATCGAGAGGGAATTGAAAAAGAATTCACAGAACTGAAAAAGTGTGGTGTGAATACTATTAAGTTTTTTACCACATATAAGAATGTTGATAGTATGATTGAAAATCCTGAGGGAATGAAAAAGCTCCTTCTCGAATGTAAAAAATTGGGGATGATGGTAACTATTCATTGTAAAGATGATGTGGCCGTTCAAACTCTTGCCGATAAATGGTCTCAACATGAGGATACTTCAAGAAAAGAAGCACAAAGCATTGAAGCGCTTGGTATTCAAAGTGTTGGAAAACTTGCCTTAGAAGTAGGAATTACTCTTTATATTGTTCACCTTTCAACCAAAGCTGGTCTTGAAGCGGTGAGAGAATTAAGGATGAATGGCTTAAGTGTTATTGTTGAAACCAGTCCTCAGTATCTTTTCTTAGATGATACTTTATTGGAAGGAAAAGATGGTCCTTTATATCTGACAACTCCACCTTTGAGGAAAAAAGAAGATAAATTAGCATTGCAAGATGCTTTGAGCAACGGAGAAATTCAAATTGTCTCTTCTGGTCATTGTGCTTTCAGTCAAGACCAAAAAATGAAGAGCGCTCCAAGTGGTAATCCTCTTTCTGGTATACCTGGGTGTGAAGAGTTACTTCCTCTCATTCATACTTTTGCCCTTGATTTTGGAACTCTCGGTATTTCACAAGTGGTGAATATGCTTTCAACGTCTCCTGCTAAAGCCTTTGGCTTATATCCTAATAAGGGTAGTCTACGCGTTGGAACTGATGCAGATATTGTTCTTTTTAATCCTGATGAAAGTTGGAAAATTGGTTTAAACTCGATTCACTCAGCTTCTGCTTTCAGTGCGTATAACGGTAAAACTGTTACAGGTAAGGTCGTCATGACCTATCTGAGAGGAAGACTTATTATGAGTGATGAAGTCTATCTTGGTATTGAAGGAGATGGTATTTTTATTCCACAAGATCACTCTATCTATGAAGGAAAAAGATGGAATTAAGCGTACGATAAAAATACATACATGAGAATAAGAGCCCAATGTAGCACGTTACTGCATTGGGTCTTTTTCTCAGAAGGATGAAAGAAAATAATTTGATAAAAGCGATATTGTTTGATGTTGATGGCGTTTTAGTCGATAGTGAACCAGTGATGGAAAAGGCGTGGACAAAGGTACTCTCACTTTATGGGGTTTCTTTAAGTCATGAAGTGTATAATACATATATAGGAATGACCGATACTACCTTCCTTGAAAATGTGGAAAAAGCCTATGCTGTTCCTCTCTTTCCCTATCGTAAGGAAATATTTCATAAACTCTATGAGGTGTATTGCCAAAAAGACCTTGCCGTAAGTCCCATTCAAGGGGTGAAAGAGTTTATTGCTTTGGCAAAGAATTCTCATCTTCTTGTTGCCTTGGCTACAAGTGCCCCTCGGGTGAAGTTAATGAAAAATTTATCCTCAATTGGCTATACTGAACAAGATTTTGATTGTGTCGTGAATGGTGATCATGTAGAAAAATCAAAGCCAGATCCAGAGATTTATCTTTTGGCTGCTAAAAAATTGGGATGTCACATAGAGGATTGTTTGGTGATTGAAGATAGTCAAAATGGTGTGATATCAGGGCATCGTTCCGGAGCAACTGTTCTTGCTTTTACCACATCGCTTGATGATGGTATACTCTATCAAAGTGGTGCTGATATTGTTACAACAGATTATACCTCTCTTTTATCTTTTTCTGGAATAACTGAGATGAATCGTATGATTGAAAAGCGTATACTGAAAAAAAAGACAGTGTGAGTACATAAAAGAAGGATTATATGGAACAAAGAATTAAAGATGCAATTGCTCTTGCTGTTGAAGCAAGACTTCATGCTTATACTCCCTATTCTCACTATAAAGTTGGAGCTGCTATTATTAGTGATGAGACCAACACGATATATAGTGGATGTAATGTTGAAAATGGTAGTTATGGAGCTACAATCTGTGCGGAACGAGGTGCAGTAATGAAAATGATTAGTGAAGAGGGTGGTCATACGATTAACACCTTAGTGGTTGTTAGTCATGATACGCCTCCAGCTCCTCCCTGTGCTTTATGTTTACAGGTTCTTGCCGAGTTTTGTACCCCTGATACACAGGTTTATCTCTTAGATATTGATTATGTTGAAAAAGGACTAGGGGACATCGTTACCTATACCTTTAGTGATTTACTTCCTCATCCGTTTGTATTGAAAAAGAAATAGATTGTAATAGGGGAAGGCATGAGAAAAAAGACGAGCACAAAGAAAAATTCTTTGTGCTCGTCTTGTCCTCTGTTGTTTTTTATTTTGCTTGTTTGAGTTTTGCTTCAATTTGGTTGATAACACTTCTCATAATTTTAATACGGGCAAATTGCTTATTATTGGCTTCAATAATGATCCAAGGTGCATTTTTTGTATGTGTTTTTTGGAGCATTTCATTGACGCAATTTTCATAGATATCCCATTTTTCTCTATTACGCCAATCTTCATCAGTAATTTTATACTGTTTTTCTGGAGTATTTTTTCTCTTATTAAAACGCTCTAATTGTTCTTCTTTATCAATTTGTAGCCAAAATTTTACGACAATAGCACCATGATCAGTGAGTAGTTTTTCAAAGTGATTAATTTCTTCAAAGGCTCTTCTCCAGTTACTTTCACTACAGAAACCTTCAATTCGTTCTACCATGACCCTTCCATACCAGGTTCTGTCGAAGACTGCGATATGACCATCTTTCGGAAGATTTTCATAGAATCTCCAGAGGTGTTGATGGCTCTTTTCTCGAGGAGTTGGTGCTTGTATTGGAGTTACCGTATACCCTCTTGGATCTAATGCATGGGTGAGTCTTCGAATTGCACCACCTTTGCCTCCTGCGTCCCAACCTTCAAAACCGATTACTAAAGGAATTTTCTTTTGATACAGTTCATTATGGAGATAGCTGAGTCTTTTGTTTAATCGCTTCAGCTCTTCTTTGTAATCGACGAGAAGCATTTGATTGGGATTAATGGAAGAGAGGAGGGATATTGGTTCTGTTTTGATTTTTTGAGGCAAGAGAGGCGTGAGAGCAGCAATATCTACTCCTTTTTCTTTCTCTCTCAAAGCATATTGTATTTTCTGAAGAACTAAGTCTAAAATTTGGTTCTTTGTTGTTTTCTTTTGTGAGCCATCAATGACATGCCACTCGGCTCGTGGTCTACTCGTTTTTTCCATCATCGTTGAAAAAACTTGAGCATATTTTTTATAATTTTTATTTTGTATCCAATTTGCTTTGGTCACTCGCCATTGAGTCGTTTTATTTGATTCTAATTTCTTAAAACGTTTTTGTTGTGTTTCTTGTGAAATATCTAAGAAAATTTTGATAATAAGACAACCACGAGCGATTTCTTGATTTTCGAAATCAAGTATTTCTTCGTATCGATTGTTGAGATGAGATTGAGCTTTTTTACTTTCAAACAGAGCATTGGATACTTCTCTGTACCAACTTTTATCAAATATTGCAATTTGTCCATTTTCAGGTTCTTCTAACCAATAGCGTCTCATGGTTGGATATTTTTCTTCAGTCTCTGTGGGTTTTCTTGTCGTATATACGCGAAAACCACGAGGGTCTAAGTTATTGATTAAACCATTAATAGCTACGCCTTTCCCACTTGCACTCCATCCTTCAAAAATGATGATAACAGGAATTCCTGCTTCTCTTACTTTTTGTTGAATTGCTGTGATTTGATCTTTTAACCTATCAGATTCATCTTTATTAAAATCTTTATTTTTAAGTCGGTAATCGTCAAACATAGTATCTCCTATTGGTTCGAATTAGTTTTAGTATAAAACGAGAAAGTCGATAGTGCAATAAGGCAAAATTATTGGTAAAAGGGATATGTCTTACAGTAAAATTTCCAAAGGTTTTTCATGACTTGCAAAAAGAAGAGGGGACAGTGAATAGCCATAGCTTCCCGCGTTTGAAATTGCCAGGTAATCACCAATGTGCGCTTTTGGTAAAAGAACATTATCTTTGATGACATCAAGAGACGTGCAAAGAGATCCCACAATCGTTACCTTTTGTTTGTCTCTCTGTGTATTTTCTGTTTCCTGTATTAAAGATACGGTAAATGCATCATTTTCGGTATACAAAGGTTCAAAGCCACGTATGTCTGTTCCTGCAATGGTTTGAATCAGGTGGGCAAGAGAAGGTCTGAGAAAGCCATTGAGCCCATTTTTTACCACAAGAAAGTGGGTTTCGTGAGATTCTTTGATATCGACAATTGGCGTATAAAAGGTACCTGCTTGCGCTGTGAGAAAACGGCCACTTTCGACGATGAATTGAGCCTTGATTGTTTGTTTATTGTCTTCTTGTATTTCATTGAGTATATGGGTGAGTTCGTGCAGGTCTAAGGATTTTTCTGTTTGTGTATTATATACCGTACCAATACCACCACCAAAGTTGATGTATTGCATTTGAATTGATGGGTGTTTTTGCAAATTTTTTGCCAACTGAAAACAATTTTTATAGTATTTTCCTAAAAGAGCAGCGTCGAGAATTTGTGAGCGAAGATGTATGTGAATACCTTGAATACTTATATGGGGTAAGTCTTTCATGAGGTCATCAATCTGCTCAAGTTCGGCATAATCAATGCCAAATTTACTTGCTGATCCTTTGTCTTCTCCTATGCTAAAGGGAGGATTAACTCGTATACCAACGGCGATTGTTTCATGGTGCTCACTGGCAACGGTATTGATGAGTTGTAGTTCATGGATACTATCTGCAACGATGTGACAAGAACCAAGCACTGCTTCAATATTAGCTTTCGTTTTACCCGGCGTTGAATAATAAATAGTGTCTTTGTCAAAGCCAGCAGCTAAGGAACGTTGTACTTCTTCTGAAGAAGCTGAATCTGAACCCAAACCATTTTCTCTCATTGAGGTAATCAAAGGGGAAAAGGGATTGGCTTTGATGGAAAAGAGTATGGTGAAATCAGCAAAGGTTTCTTTGAGGCGTGTACATTGCTGTTGTATGATTTCTTTATCGTAGACATAGAGAGGTTTTTCTGGTGCAATTTTCTGTAATTGTTGTTTTGTGAGCATTATTTTTCCCTTGTACTCAGAGAAACCATCGAATCTCATTGATACGATGGTTTCTTTGCCTACAACAACAGAATGTTTTATCTGTTGTACTTTTTATTTTGTTTCTAACTTCATCATTTTATCAACTCTTCTTTGATGTCTTCCACCTTCGAATTCTGTGTTCATAAAAGCATCAAGTATGAGTGTAGGATCTTCTTTATAATCAATTCTTCCACCAAAAGCAACAAAGTTAGCATTGTTGTGCTGTTTTGCTTTTTCAGCTGAGTAACTATCGTTAAGGAGAGCACATCGAATGCCCTTAATTTTATTAGCGCTGATTGAAATACCAATGCCGGTACCACAACACACAACACCAAAATCATAACCGCCCTTGAGGTATTCTTTACAAGCTTTTTCAGCCATATCTGGATAATCTACGGAATCTGCAGTAGCGGTACCAAGATAGGTAACCTTATGGCCTTTTTCTTCAAGATGCTTAATGAGCTTAGCCGATAACTCTACTGCACCATGGTCATTTGCAAAAACAATATTCATTCGTTACTCCCTTTTTGTATCGAATACGTTGGATACAAAATTAAATTCTTCTCTTAAAGGTTTACAAGCAGTGTATACATTCACTCCTTTTTAGGAAAGACTTCTTGTTCATTTTATCAAATATTTGAAAACAATGGGATACTTTTACCAAAGAATAGTTGGTGAAATACCGTCGTATTTATCGATGAAACATCAGATTATTTAATTGTATTGAGTTCATATATAATAATAAAAAAATGTTGTTGCATCTGTAGTGTAGATGTTATAATCTAGCTGAATGAGTAAGGAGATATCTTTTGAACGATATGATATATGTATGTGGACATAAAAATCCCGATATGGATAGTATTTGTAGCGCTTGGGCCTATGCACAATTACAAAACAAAATAAATAATGCTGATACGTATGTACCAGTGAGATGTGGTAATCTGAATGATGCAACAAAGTCTGTTTTTGAAAGGCTACAAATCACAGCACCAGCTTTTATTAAAGATGTTCGGTGTAAAGTATCTCGGGTTATGTCGAGTGCTAAAGTAACCATTCAAGGAAATGAACCTCTTTATGAATTGGTTTCAATATTTGAAAAATACTCAATTTCTGTTATTCCTGTCATGAAAAAAAATAAATTCATGGGACTTTTAAGTATCGATGAAATCAACCGTTACTTTTTGAAAGCTATGAGAGATATCCGTCCGAACTATCATGTCGATGTTGATAATCTTCCTCAAGTACTCAAAGGTTATTTCCTGTGTAAGGGGAAAACTCATACCCTTGATACTCAAGTGGTTGTAGGTGCCATGAGTTTTGCACGTTTTAAAGAATATTTTGATAAGATACAAGATAAAGAATTACCCATTTTTGTTGTGGGAGACAGAATCGAACCTTTGCTTGAAGCAATTGTGAGACAAGTACCTATGATTATTTTAACAAAAATGAGTGATAGTATTTCTCGTTTAGTTGATTTTTCTTCCTTCCAAGGTACGGTCTTTGTCAGTGAAGCAGATACCTCTGAAACATTAAGACTCCTTCGTCTTTGTATCCCTGTTGATAGACTTCTTGAAGAAGCGCCAAATCCTATCGATGTTGGAATGCTTTTTGATGAAGCTCGATCAATACTTACGAGCAGTAAATTTCGAGGTCTCCCCATCTTTAATGGTTCATCCTATGTTGGTTTTGTGACAAGAAGATGCTTTCTTGAAAAACCAAAGACCAAAATAGTCCTTGTTGATCATAACGAAGTAGAGCAGGCTGTCAAAGGAATTGAAGAAGCAGATATTGTCGGTATTATTGATCATCATAGATTTGGTGCGGCAAAAACGAGTACTCCTATTTCTATTTACACCGCTCCTCTTGGCAGTACTTGTACCCTTGTTACGCAGTTATACGAAAGAAATGGTATTGAAATTGATAAAACAACCGCTTCTGTACTTCTTTCTGGATTGGTGAGTGATACGGTTATTTTAAAGAGTCCCACCACAACACGAGAAGATGAACGTATTGCAAAGGTACTTTGTGAAGCTGCTGAAATTACTGATTTGGGAAGCTTTGGTAAGGAAATGTTCTCAAGTTCTCTTACTCTCAGTGAAAGAGAACCACGCACCGTCATCGATGGAGACTTTAAAGTGTACACCGAAGGTGGCTATAAAATAGGTATTGGTCAAACAGAAGTAACCACCTTTAGTGATCTCGAAGAATATCGATTAAAGTATCTTGCCGTTCTTGAAGAGGTTCGTAAGTCGGGTGGTTTGGATTGGGCTTTATTCTTAATTACCAATGTGATTAAGGAAAGTAGTATTCTTTTAACTACTGGTCTTGAGACGATTGAATATAAACTTTCTTATGAAAAAACATCAGATAAGACGTATAGTCTTCCTGGTGTTCTTTCACGAAAAAAACAGTTGCTTCCTGAAGTGATTCGAGTAATCGAAGAGTAGAGAATCAAATTAAGAAGCTAAATAGTTGGAACTATTTCCGCTATATCCTTGTTTCTGAAGCAGGGTTATCACCGCAGTGGTTCCAACTTGAAGGTCTGCTTGTTTTGCAAGGTTTCCATAGTTTATGGAGAGACAAACGGGTGTAGTTCCTGAGCTGGCTCGTACCATGTAGGAACCATCTTGCACATCATAGTCACTGAGATATGGTGCATTAAAGGCGAATCCATTATCAAATGAGACATGAAGAAGATCGCCGAATGCAAATCCTGCTAAAGCCATTGTATCTGTTGGAATATTTAATATTGCATTTCCAAATTTATCAATTGTTGTTATTTTACCTGTGCAACTTGCAATTGTTGCAGGTTCTTTTTTTTCTTCTTTTTCAAGAGAAGGTAAACTACTACAAGAGCTCAGGAAAATGGTTAATGCAAAAACAATAATATGTAAAATATAGTGTACTTTCATGGTATCCTCTGTAACTTTATAACAAGAGTATAGAAGATAAAGTTACTAAAAATAAATAATAATTAGTAACCCGGTTTGTTTTTATTGTGTGGAAATTTAGCTTATAACGCTTACTGTGTTGATTGCAGGGAGAGATTTGAGTGCTTTTGCAATATTTTTAAAATCAGACTCTCTATCTACTTCAATCGTAAAGGTTCCTACAAGCCGATTTTCTTCTCCATCGAAGAGACGTCCCTCGATGAGGTGACCCCCATGTTTTTTGATGGTTCCTTCAATTTCAGAAAATAGATCATAGGTTATTTTACTGGTAACACGATACTTTCGATGTGCTTTTGGCGTATCTGTTTCCCATTCTACCTCAACACTTCGGCTTTCAATTTCTTTCATATTTTTGAGATTAGGACATCCCTGTCGATGGACAATGATTCCTCTTCCTCTACTAATATATCCAATAATTTTATCACCACGCTGAGGGTGACAACAATTTGCTAAATGAATGAGCATATTGGTTTCGTCGCCAACACGGAAGGTCATTCGACTGTCATCGGTCACGTAACGAATAATATCATTCTTGGTAAATTGCTGTTTGTTTCTCTCTGCAGTTTGTGGAACCCCTGGTTGAGGAGCTACCGGTTTGGCAATAATATCTTTATCGATAAGAACAGAGGAATCGTTTTTATTGAGCCATGCCTTAATCTTCTTTTTTGCACTCGATGTTTTTGCAAATTTGAGCCATGAAAGATGAGGATGTGCGGTTGGACTGGTCAATATTTCCAATACTTGCGTATGTTTTAATCGTTGATCGAGGGAGATAATAGAACCGTTGGCTTTTGCTCCAGCGGTATGGTTACCTACTTCGGTGTGTATTTTATAGGCAAAATCAAGAGCCGTCGCATAGTAAGGGAGTTCAATTAAATGACCTTGAGGGGTAAAAACTAAAATGGTATCTTTGAGCAACTCGGTCTTTAAATCGTCCATAAACGAAGGATTTTGGGATATTTCATCAGACCAGTTTTCCATTTGTTGAAGGAGTTTACCAAATTGCTTTTCGTCAACACTCTTTTTAAAGCTTGGATCACTTCCACTATCTGCTTTATATTTCCAATGGGACGCAATACCATACTCTGCTATTTGATGCATTGTTTTGGTTCGTATTTGAATTTCGAGTAATTTACCATCTAATGCCATCACGGTTGTGTGAAGTGATTGATAGTTGTTCGCTTTTGGCATTGCGATATAATCTTTAAATCTGCCTTCTATTGGTGGCCAAAGACGATGAACAATACCGAGAATTTGATAACATTCTGATGTGCTATCGCAAAGAATTCTGACCCCGAGTAGATCATAAATCTCATCAACTTCCTTTTTCCTTTTTTTCATTTTTAAATAAACGGAATAGGCATGTTTTGCTCTACTTGAGATAAGAATATTACCGAGTTTTTCTTCGGCACAAGCTTGCATGATTGATTTTTCAATGCGCTTAAGATAAGCGTTTTGCTCACCTTTTTTACTTAACATGTAATCTTGAATGTAGGTGTAGGTATCAGGACTTATGGTTTTAAGCGAGAGGTCTTCTAGTTCATCTTTTACCCAAGAAATACCAAGACGGTCTGCAAGTGGCGCATAAATATCTAGTGTTTCTCTACTAAATTCTTTGGCTCTTGCAGGTGGAAGATGTTGAACGGTTCTCATATTATGGAGTTTATCGGCAAGCTTAATGATGATAACTCGTGCATCTTTACTCATGGCAATAAACATTTTTCGAATAGTTTCGGCTTCTTGAATTGATTTATTATCGGTTTTTAAAATTTCAATTTTTGTGACACCTTCAACAAGATCCGCAACCTCTTTGCCAAACATTTCTTCGAGATCTTTATAGGTTGCTGGTGTATCTTCAAGGGTGTCATGAAGAAGCCCTGCGCAGACGGTGTCTGCATCCATATCTAATTGAATGAGTATTTCCGCAACTGCAATGGGATGAATAATATAGGGTTCACCACTTTTTCGTTTTTGTGTTGCATGTTCTTTTGCCGAATAAATGATGGTGTTTTTGAGTTTTTCCTGTTCTTCAGGTGTGAATTTTTTTGCTTTTTGAAGGAAACGCTCTATTAATTGTTCGTACATTTGATTCCTCCTACGACTCTTTCTAATCCACTCAAATCCTTATAGATGGTTACTGATTGAAACTGATGAAGGGAAAAGATATTTTTGACTTCTTCGGTTTGTCGATAATCACACTCAATAAAGAGACCACCACCATTGCTGAGATGATTGGGAGCTTCTGCTACTAATTCTCGTATCAAATCTAAGCCATCATCTCCTTCTCCAAAAAGGGCCGTAAAAGGTTCTTTTTTTACATCATCGGAGACATCATCACACCATTCTTTGGTGAGATAGGGTGGGTTTGAAGTGATAAGATCATACACTCCTGTATTTTGCAGGAGATTACTGATAAAAACATCATTTTCTTTTTGTAAGAGAAGGCTTTTATTTTGTTTGGCACAGGAGAGAGCTTCTGCACTTATGTCGCTGAGGGCAAAAGGGATGGTTGTTTCAGCTTCTATACTAATACCAACACAACCGCTTCCGGTGCAACAATCGAGTCCTGTGTGAACTGTTTGATTCTTCTTAATAAAATCTATGGCACATTCTACGAGAGTTTCGGTATCTGGTCGAGGGATAAGGCAGGACGAATTGAGTGTAAAATTTCTGCCGTAGAATTCCTTTTCTCCTAGAATGTACGCAATAGGAGTTGGCTTACGTCTCTCAGAGATATAAGCCATAAAGGAAGCATATGCTGCTTCACTTAACTCCTTCTTATTGTTTAAAAGTAGTTGAACTTGATTCCAGCCTGTTGCCTTCATAAGAAGGATGCGTGCATCCAGACTGGGCGTCGTTGAACAGGATGAAAGGGCATGTGTTGCCCATTGTAGGCTTTTCCCTGCTTCCTGTTTTTCCACTTAAATCTCCTTCATTGCAGCTTCACCTGCAGATACTTTTAATGCACTAATTGCTTCT
>Ga0172378_10001548_pt1 | contig 21325 bp, 13 predicted proteins | sample GrowelOW332metaG_FD_119755 | JGI IMG/M metagenome (GOLD analysis project Ga0172378, IMG submission 119755) | Groundwater microbial communities from an aquifer near a municipal landfill in Southern Ontario, Canada - Pumphouse #3_1 metaG | ecosystem: Environmental > Aquatic > Deep subsurface >... | reverse complement strand
TTCAAGCGAGCCTCTTTTTTGAAATACTTCCAACATTTATTCCACCTCACAGTCTGAACAATCTTTTAATTAAACCTTTTTTTATATCTTTGTTTTGTATTTATCCGACAAAATACACTTAATCTGCAAATCTTATAATTTAAGTTTGTCAATTTTTTTAAATCAATTTGAAATTTTCCACATCCGATATATTAAGAACAGCTGTCTTTTCATTGATTCTCTGCCCGTTTATAACTAAATTTTCTATTGTTATATTAAAATATTTAACGCCTTTTACACTTGATTTTATATTAATCGGAACATAAAACTTACCATCGTAAAGCAAGATATTATTATCGTAAAAAACATTTATGTTTTTTACGTAAACATCGTGTACAGAGGAACTTAATTTGTTTTTTACTTGTATCGCACCGTTAAATAACTGTTTATAACAATCCATTTCCCTGAATCTTTCATTGGCTATACCGAAAAGTACAGGAATATGAATTTTGCCGTAGCCGTCATATTTTTGTTCTTCACTGTTTTGAAGCATACATACATTATCAAAACTGTTGTATTCTACATTTATATTTTCAAAAAAAATATTGCTTACCTCTGCATAGTCGCCGTTTTGGATATCCATGGCAACTCCTGAATTGTGCAATAAATCGCAGTTTTTAAAAGATATATCCTTATATTCTTTACAGGCTGTTTCCAAACCGATTTCGCAGGTTCTGCCCCAGTCACACCAAAGCACGCAATTTTCGATGTGAATATTTTTGCAATCGGTATCCGCATACAAATCGATTCCCTTTATAGTTATGGCGTCATCAAATGTACGGACAAACGAATTTTTAATATTTATATTTTGGGAATTTATGATATCAATCCCATCGGTATTGTACCGCCATTGTCCTATTATTTTAATGCCGTTAATTACCACATCAAAACAATGAAACAAATTCAGGCACCATATTGCCGAATTCCGCAGTATAACGCCTTCAATTTTTATGTTTTTGCAGTCGTAAAATTTCATATTGCCGTTGGTATAATCTTCGTAACATTGTTCGCATACCCTTTCTTCAGTTCCGTCATCTAAAATGCCATGACCGAAAATTCTGATATTCTCGGCATTCCTTGCAAAAATATTGCCGTAAACGAGTGCGTTTTTGTCAATATATACGCTTTCGTTATTCTTTAATGTTATCTTGCCTGCAAAATGCACCCCTTCGCCGAAATAATATGTGGCTTTTTCTTTGCCTTCGTAATTTTCAATCTTATTATAGAAAATATGAAGGCAAAAATGTGCATTGTCAAGTTCTAAAACATATTGACCGTCTGATATTAAGGTGAAAGTTATTTTATTTTTTTCTGTTACTGTTTTAACTTTGCGTGAATATGGTTTTAACATTACATTTTTAAAATCACGGTTTGCAATTACCTCGACTTTAATTTCCTCATCGCTTTCGAAATTAATAAAAGAAGCTAATTCGGATTGGCATATATCTCTTTGATGCCCCTGCCACCATATATTAAAAGGCATTGCGGATACCCTGCAATTATAGACAGATATTTCAAGACCGTTTAAAAATACACGGTAATCCTTGGAAAGAGACTCTTTGTACGGGAAAGCCGTTTTAATGTTGCTATGTTCAATCTTTGTGAAATTTATCATAATATTACCCCAAAATAAAATTATTTTAATTTAATATCAAATTACCTAATATTAAAATATACGTTTGTTTCTTCCGTCTCTCTCTCATTTTACTATAAATATAATAGGGCGTCCCACAATCGTTTTTTATAGCCGCCTTCAAACATTCAAGCGAGCCTCTTTTTTGAAATACTTCCAACATTTATTCCACCTCACAGTCTGAACAATCTTTTAATAAAACCTTATCTCCTAAATTTTTTATTTTATATTTATCGGACAGAATATATTTATTTCCCTTAAAAACAATATTTTTTGCATTTTCAGCATACAGCATTCCGCCTGTCATTATTATAAATTTATTGTTTATTATTTTAATATTTCTGTGGTAATACGGCACTTTGGGCGTAAGAATAACTTCGGGCGTTGCCATTATTACATAATTCAAACCGCCGCCTATGCAGCAGTTTTCAAATATGCAATCTTCTATCAGCACATCTCCCACCGGCCCCGATTCGTACCATAAATTATTATCTCCCGTAAAATGTATCGCACAGCCGATTGCTTCAATAAAATGACAATTTCTGACTATTGATTTTTTTGTCGAAGATAACAATACACCTCTTGGTCTGTTTTTTCCAATCCTTGAATTAATAATTTCTATTTCAGGCATCAACATACTCTCAATCAAATCATTTTGTTTTACCTTTACTTCTTTATCCAATATTATTTCAATTATTTTTCCGTCAATATATTTTACATCCTTGATTAATGCTTTGTCTATAATTTCCTGAGAATAGGATTTATATATAACAATTCCATCGCCTTTTTCGAAAAATCTGCAATTTTCCAAATGTTTTTTGGGAATTAATGCTGTTATCTTATTCCCTTCGTTTTTTTCGACAAGCACATAATTGCCGTGAATGTTAACCCCGTCGTCAAGCATATTTTCAAAAATACATCCGTCAACAGTTATTTTCCCACTGCAAAAAGAACAATGTATAGCATCGGCATTTATACTTATAACCCCTTTACAACTGCTGTCTAAAAAACATTTAAAATCTTTAATAAATATATTTTCGCTTCTGAAGCCTAAAATGCCTGCGCTGTCGCCGCAAAAAGACCTTATATTTTCAAGGGTTATATTTTTACTTTTTATAATGCTGACAATCGGATTCGCCCTCTCTGTATAAATTACAGCAATAATTTGACCGACCTGATTTAAATAGCTATCATCAAAATCTCCGTAAAATCTGACACACCCTTTATCTGCTTTTTCAACAAGCACCTGATTAAGCGATACACCTGTCGGATTATGATCAATGTTTAATTTCTCTCCGAAACTTCCCAAAAAAGTTGAGCAATTAACAGGAACTTTAGTTGTTTTGTCAAAAACTTGTCCAAGACAAATTACTTTATTTAATTCAATCTCTCCCCAGGCTTTATCTTTGATTTTTAATCCCTTGTTGATTATTTCATAATTTACAGAATCGTCAATTTTTACTTTCAACTTCCCTTTTTCCGCTTCTATGATTTCCGCCTGAAAATAAGGCAGTCCCGAATAATCTGTCTGTAAATTTTTTATAGTTATATTTTTACAGTTATAAATGAAGAACGGTTTAATCGCACCGTTAAAAATAAGTTTTGAATTATTGAAATTCAATGTAACATTTTCCAAATCCTTTAATAAAAATGCTATATTGTCAAGCACCTTGATAAAAACTGCTTCACCCATATCTTCATTTAATGATTTTGTGTCCGATAAAAATATATCGCAGTTTTTATTATCAAAAATATATTTTTTATTGCTTTCAAATTTTGTTTTTACAGAAAAATATTCCATATTATCGCCTTTTTTATTTCATAAAATCATCATTATATATATTTTCCCAATTTGAATGTTCCGTCTTTATTCCAAACCATTTCTCGTATATACATGAGACTTACCTGTTCGTTATGCAGCCATTTGATATACGTCATATAATTTTTCCTGTTAAATTCAAAAATTTCGCTTGCACATACGCTTCCTTCAATAAAGACGTTGTCGCTGCCTTTTTCAGGAATATCCCAGCCGCTTATAGGATTATACGAAGTAACATAATCTATTCCTCTGAAACAATTGGTAAAGAACATATAATAACGTCCGCCACGTTTTAATACATACGGGGATTCTGCATCGTGCAGACAGCATTTCATAAATATAAACCCTTCGTCTTTCCAATCGATTAGATTTTTTGAACTTGATATTCCGATTACGGGTTTGACTTCGCCGCCGTTTATCTGTTTGGCAAAATAGTAAACATAAAACGTGCCGTCATCGTCTTTAAAAGCAAAGCTATCGCGACAATCTGACCATCTTTTCTCATGCCAGTCTCCCCAATTCCCCGGTGTTATTACCGGATTATTTTTACACTTTTCCCATTTAAATAGGTCAGGTGATGTTGCCATGCATATTGCCTGCGAACCGTATCTATTTACTCCCGTATAAAACATATAATATAATCCGTCTTTTTCGACTATGCCGGGCGACCAAACCTGATATTCTCCGAATGTCGAAAGCTCTGTGCTTAATGCCGGTCCATGAAAAGTCCAGTTTTTTAAATCTGTTGTGCTTGCATGCCCGAGAGTGTCGCTGAAACGCTCCCACCAGCCATAGCCTGTTTGCGGACGGTTATAAATGATATGAAGTTCCCCGTCTTTTACAATAAAAGTATGGTCAGACATACCGTAGCCCACTTCAGTAAATCCATTTTTAAAAGGATATTCCCCTTTTTCAAGCTGTCCGACATATTCTTCTGCCCACGATAAAATTGTTTCTGCATCGCTGAAGCCATTCACACCGAAAAATTTCGCAAGATAGCTTTTTTCCGGTAAAGCGCCTTCTTTCATGGCGCTTGCCCTGTCAGCAATGCCTCTTATAATTGCGCATGTCTTCACTGTCTCGTAATCAGTTTTAAGGCGGAACGGTGCAATGCGCGCGCGCAATTCAAAATATCTGTCAAAAAAATCCATAATATCTTTTTTCTCCCAACGTTTATTTTAAAATTTTTTTAAAGCAAAAAAAACGATATAAATGCAATAATAATGAAAAGTATATTTTATATTCGGTTTTTCACGATAAAACAAAGCTAAACCAAATGCCTTTCGCCGAAAACCTTTTTTACTGCTTCCAAATAACCGTATCCGTACAGATCGTCGGGCTCAAGATAGCTTGTTTCAGTCCATTCGTTCCAACTGTTTATTGTGATAAGCGGCGGATTCAGATTGTATTTATCTATATGGGCTTTAGCAAGTCGAAGCATTTTTTCAAAATTTTCAGGCGTGTTGTTTTTACATATTATCGGCTGTAAACCGTGCGTTCTGGGATTGTTATCCCAACCGACAGAAACATGCGGAAAATATTTAATCGGCAATTTTTCTGTTTCCTCTTCCCACTCTTTAACCGCATCGGGAATTACTTTTTCGTAATCTCGGTTCATATCGGTAAAAGCCAAAAACTGATAATGAGTAGCGCTGTCGAAACGTATTTTTTTCAACGCTTCCTGCATATTAACTCCCATAAATAAATTAATACCTGTATAAAGATTAGTTGTGCCGATAAGATTCAGTTGTAAATGCAAATCTTTGAAGCCCGCTTTTTTTGTCTGCTCCCGAAAATATTCGACAGCCGACGCGGCTTCTTCAATTCCGCCCAAACCCATAATAAGGTTTTGTAAAAAATAAATATCAAAAACAGGACAACCGTCAATTTTATAATAATTTTCGCATTTGAAATATCTTTCTATAATAATGTTTACTATTTTTTGAAATTCGGGACGGTCAACCGTTCCGTTCCAAACAATCTGCTCCGTCTCGTCTGAAAGACGTTTATCCCAGAATGTTCCGGCATTATGGTTTGCCCACATAAGATAAAATTTCATCTTTTTGTTATTTCGAGCTTTCAAAAAACCGTTGTCTAAACACTGCTCTAAAAACGGTCGTTTATCGAACCAATACCAGTCGTAAATAAAAACGTTCACGCCGTGAGAAAGCGCCGTTTCTATTTCCATTTCCATAACACAAGGGTCAGCCTCGTTTACATAACCCCATAACGGCTTTCTGGGCCAACTGTGTTCGGGAAATTTCTTCTCCGCGCTTTTTACGCTCTGCCATTCTCCGTAATGCTCGTTCCAGAATATATGCGCGCGCGGTTCGTCCCCCGTATACGCAGGCCAAATATATGCGGCAACATCGTATTTTTTTTCCATATTTTCACTCCGTTATTAATTTTATATCTTCTAGCAAACCGAACGCTTCGAGTCCGTTATAAAACGATAAAGGATCTTTTTTTGCGTTTGCCAAAGTATTAGATATTTCAATTTCAAGTTTGTTTAAGCCTTTTTTAAAATAAACTTCAAATACAAAGGGAACAAAAATTTTTACACCCGCAGTTTTTCCGTTTATTATTGCTTCCGCTGTTCCGCCGACTTTTCCGAGGCGCAGATAATACGTCCCTTCAGCTTCCAAATTTATTTCCGCCGAATATTTCGCCGTGCCTGAAAAATCAGGTTTACCGTCTATGCCGTTTAAGTCGGTCAAAGTATCTGTTGTTTTATAAAAGATAAATTCTTTTTCGTCAAATTCTTTCAGATATATTTCATAATTTAATTTTAAGGTTTTTTCAAAAGGTTTTTTTATGGCGTACATTTTATCGGTTTTTTTACATACCGCGGTTGCACCCGCTCCCAGTTTCAAAATAAAAGAACCGCCGCAAAATAACGTTTCGCGCCTGTCGTTAAGAATATCCGTTATTTCAAGTATTCCGTTATAACCGATTTCGACCTCGCCTTCAAACTGTTCACAGCCCGCGTTAAAAAACATATAAATATTATCATTGGCTTTTAAATAATGGTAATAAAACAATTCGGGACAAGGTTTTTTTAAAGAAATATCATGACTTTTTATTTTTTCGGGCAAACTTTCAAGATTGTCTTTTTTTAAATATATTAAATTGCAGTTTTTTATATTGTCAAGAGCAATCTTTACGTTTTCGGGCAAATATTCGCTATACGGAACTATAAAATCTTTTAATCCCGATTCCGAAAGTTTATCTATATATTCATACGGAACGATTACAGCGTTTTTCTGCATAGAAGAAAGCTTTTTCAAGACTTGGTCAACGGGCATATATTTTTTACCCGACCAATCAGCCTCCGCATGATACAAAACTCCGATTTCCGCGACCTGTTTTCCGTCACTGAATATGCCGCATAATTTATTCATATATTTTATAAGTTCTTTGAAAGACTTATAAATCGGGTTTTGACCGTTCGCGTAAAAATGCGGCGGGCAATCGTCATCGTTTTCCTTAGGTGAAAAGGCATGCGGCACAAAGTGGTTAATGCCGTGAATAATCATCATATCCGCCAGATATTTCATATCTTTTACGCTTTCTGAAAAACCGTAAGCGCCAAAAATCTCGCACATAGAATTTCCTTGCTTGCGATTATCAAGCGATGAACACGACGACGCCAACACAGGCAAAGTATAAATAAAAAAGTCAGGGTCGGCTATGCCGCCGCTTATTGGCGCAAGATGCCGATAGGTTAAAGAGTACGGTTTGATTTGATGAAGCACCACGTCAATTCCAGCCATATCCTGCCCCGATTGGCTTTTAAAATAATGTCCCGCGCCACAGCCGCTATGAACGTGCGCGTTCATATCCTCGATAATGTGACCGATATATTTTACGCCCCTTTCTCTGCACCACGTCCCTATTCTTTCACTGAAATTTTTTGAATATAAATCGGTAACCGCATTCATATATTTGCAACGCAGAGCATTGCTTCTTTCGCCAAAGTCATACCAAAAAGATAAATAATCTTTGTCATTCTCAAAAATGTTTTTAATTCCTTCATAAAACGGATAAGTCAGCCCTATCTTTCCCATTTTGCATCCATAAATATTATCGAATGAAAATTGCGGTTCGTTATACCAGTTTCCAAGGCACGGTTCGTCTGAAAAAAACCCTTGAAACACATTTCCGAAATATTCTTTATATCTTGCATAATGCGGCTGATAAACCTCGTCAATCAATAATTGAACAGATTTGGGATTCATCATATCGATATAATTATTTATATAACTGTATTCAGACGTTTTCCATACGGATATTATTCTGTGCAAACCGCTTTCAAGGTCAAAAAAAGCAAAGCCATCTTTAATTTTGTCAATTTGTTGTAAATAAGAAAAATCAAGACCGTCAGCTTTTTGCGGAACCGAAAAAACCGCAACAAGTTCGTCGCCTGCATGGCTTTCAAGTATTATTTTATTTGTAATTCCGCCGACAACGTCAACACAGCGGGCTGCAATATGCTTTTGAGCAAATTCGGGATTTTTTTCGATTGCTCCGTTTGCAAAACCCGTCGGAAATTTTTTATCGTCCAAAATCCAGACTTCCATTTTCAACTGCTTCGCCAAATCGAAAATCAAATCCAGATCCCGCCACCAGCCGTCTTTGCAAAATTCGGGATGCGGGCGCGATTCGATACAGAAGGCTCTTATGCCGGAATTATATATTGCATAGATTTCTTCGGTTATTTTTGCTTTGTCCTCTCCGTGTAGCCACAGAAAAGGAAATATTTTTTCCATAAATGTTTTAACCTCAAACAGCGGTCGAATTTCGTATTTAAAATACTTTAATTGTTTATAGTAATTCAATTTTTTTAGTTACAAACTTTCATATATTTTTAAATGTTTCCTGTAGTTATACTATTTTGCCAAATATGCCAGCAATTGGTGTCTTCATCAATGGGATGTCCGTAATTAGGCCAACCGACTTCAAGTTTTTCCGCGTCAAGTTCTTCTATATCGTTTATTTTATTTTCCAAAAAATCATTTATTTTTTCAATTACATAAATCGTTCTCTGTTTTAATGCTCCGATTTTTACACATTGTATTTCAAAACCAAATGATTTGTTTTCTTTATCCCATTGAATTTTTACATTTTTATAAAAAATATCGATTTCCGAGACAAGTTTTACTAATTTGTCTTTCAATAAAGCCAAAGCCTTTTTATCATTAGCAGCATACGCTTTTTGAACTTTTTTGCCAAATTCGGCTTTAAGACTTAAAATCTTACAAAGGCTGGAAAGTGTATTGAAAATATAATCATATTCGTTAGATTCGACTGTTTTAAGTTTTTCGGCGGCGATTTTAAAATAATCCTCAATTCCGTCGGAAACAATTTTATCGTATACACCTAAAAGTAAATCGTTATATAAAAACATAAAAGATTTATTATTACGGTAAGTATATTGTTTCGGAACAGGATAATTAGGCAAATCGACAAGCATAAAATCATCGAATGATACTCCCGTCAATTCTTTGAAATAAGATTTGTCGAAATTATTCAAATCGCATCCGTAAGCGCATAAAGCCGTATAATACATTGTCGGCAATATAGAAAACAAGCTCGCTTCTCCGCCGAAATCCGCCCAGGCAGTAATTAAAAATGTATCAACGTTACTTTCGTAACACACTTCGCATTGTTTTTTTATAACCCGCATACTGTATTCGTTCGCCGGAGCTATACCAATCCATTTCATTGCTCCGCCTGCAAAGCCGATATCTTCGGAAATGGTTTTTAACTGATTCAAATTTTTGTTGTAAAAGTTACAATCGGCATCTTCGTAATGCCAAAACAAAAGTTTAACTTTGTTTAAAACTTCTTTATACTGTGTAGAAATATCGTTGCCGTCAATCTTCATATGAGAAAACATATCGCCCCACATTTCGCATTTAAAGGAGTATTTTTCCGCTATTTCTATTACCTTGCTTAAATGTTTCAACATTATTTCTTTTTTATCTTTATAACCGAATTTATCAATATATCTGCCTCTTCCCAGCATATACGCTTCATCCATTCCGATATTGATTTTTCTCGAACTGAAACATTCTGAAACGGTTCTGAACATCTTGTCAATAAACTCATAAGTCTTATCGCTATCCGCAAGAAGAACATCGTTCACATCGAATAATTCCTGGTAAACGTCATATCTGGTCAATTCATATAAATGAGCCAAGGTCTGAATACACGGAATAAGCTCTATCCCTTTTGATGCGCAATAAGCGTCGACTTCTTTTAATTCTTCGGCTTTATATCTGCCGCGCAAATAACCGAAATAAGGCTCACCCTTTATTTCATAAGTATCTTCGGTATAAAGTTCCAAAAAAGTGTAGCCCATTTTTGCCATTATATCCACAAATTTTTTTAAAGTACCGACTGTGGGAACGGCATTTCTCGAACAGTCCACCATAATGCCGAGATTTTTAAATTTTCTTTTTTCATTTATAAACTCCATTTTATTCACACATCCTCTCATAAGTTATTCTTATCTTCATTTGCCGTAAGCAATAAGGCAAAACATCCGCCTTGAACCGAACGGTTTTTGAATTTTACTCCCTCGCAATTTGCCGTTTCTGTATCATACCAATCCGAAAACGGAATGCGATCTGGCGATTCGGTAATAAATTTGAATATACATGATATTATTTGCTGTTTTTTATTCTTATCCTGAGTTTGAGCGGCTAGCCACATCAACCAATCTGATTTTGTATATTTTGCCCTGCTGTCCAACGGTATACCGTATTTATTTAGATGAGCAAATAAATAATCGGATTCTTTTTCTATAATTTCCTGCGGAATAAGCCCCGTCTTTAAATAAATATCCATTAACACATTATATTTAATACTGTAACTGTTATCGACGTCAAAAGTAAGAGGAATACGTTTCCCGTTGTATTTTGCCAAAATATCATTTATTCTTTTCTTTGACAATGAAGCATATTTCGTTGCCAACCCGATACTGCCCAATGCGTTGCATATTTGAGCAAATCCCGCCAAGGCTATATTTGATTTGATTGCCAGATTAATATTGCCTGCAAAATGCCCTGCAAAATCATCGGTGCACAACTGTTCGGTGATATTTTCTCCGTTTTTTTCTAAATATGACGCCCATTTATTCAATAATCCGAAATGTTCGCGAAGAAAAACGACGTCGTAAAGTTCTTTTAGGACTACAGCAGACATTATTAACATATTACCGCTTTCTTCTATCGGCATTTGTCTTGAGTAATCGTAAATTTTACTGCCTGCAGGATATAAATAGTATCTTGGCAAAACCTCAGGATAAACACCGCAAAAATCAAACGCGTTTCTTCCGCTTTCATCCCGAACCTTTTTGACACCGTAATACTGTCCGAAACAACAAGGAAAAACCCCGACGTCATGAGGGGCAAAATCATAATCCCAGACCGGCATTTTAGCAAAATCGAATATGGGATACAACATTCCTTTTATCAATTCGGGATTGTATTTTATATATAAGGGTAACGAAGGATAAGAGACGTCCACGGTTGAAACACAGCCTGCAGAACTGCATTCCATGGATAAATACAACAGGCGCCCGTTATTATCCGCCAACAACATATGCGCCCCTAAGGTCTGACGAAGCGCAGCTTTTAAAATATGCACGTATTCATATCCGAAGTCCTGCGCGTCCGCTTTTAATCTTTCCCCGAATTTACCGCATTGAGTCAGTATAAATTCATAATTGTCAAAGCAGTAATTCAGGGCGTCGATAATTGTCTTGCCGTTTCTGAAATAGTAATTCTTCAGCATATTACCAAAATAATTTACGGAATAGATATCGTCATACGCAACAAGCATTTTACCGCAAATTTCATCCGATATGTTACTATACGCATCAAATGCGGCAATCCATTTTTCATTTGCGGCGCTCTGCTCTGAAATAAGTAATCCTGTTTTTATAAAATTAATAAGTTCATTATCCGAAATAAAGTCGGCATTATTGCCCGCTATATAAAAATAGCCCCAATCGGCTCCGTTATTATCTGTACTGTTTGAAAAAAGTTTTTGTCCGCAAAGACCCATGTACGCTGCCTTGAACCTACCAAAATCCATATAATCTCCGCGCACAACATCTTTATTACCGACAGGTCTGACATTATAACAAACCCTTTCGTTTAAAAATAAAGCGATTTTAACGTTTTTTAACAACTTTTTAGGTTTAAATTTATAAGAAAAAAAACAAACAGGGCATGATAAAATATCAAGATTATCAGGTATAGACGGGGAAAAATATTCTGCTGTAAAATCAAAAAGACTATCTTCAAAACGGTATATCGTAGAAAATGCCGTTATTTCAATTCCTGTTTGTTTCAGCTTAATAATACTTTTATCCGATACTCCTTTCCCCAAAAACGAATATGCTTTTCCGTCACAAAATATAATACCCAAAACAGGCTTTTCCGTCCCGTACCAACCGGTTATGTTGCTTTCGTTTGCCAAGTCGGAATTCATCCACAAAGAATAATATGGGTTTTTAACAAAAATAGGATAAGACGGTAATAATCTCTTCATATAATAATTATCTCCAGATATTCAATCAGATTTTAATCTCAGGCGGAAAGATAAAAAGACGACAAATACAAATTTCCGCTGAAAGCCTTGTCAGGTATGGCAAAGAACATTAAAATCAGTCCGTTTACGTCGTTTACAGTAAAATCCTGTTTACACAGCGCATTTGAAGATGACGTACCCAAAGTTCCCAAATTTTTAACTGTAACTTTAGTCCATTGACCTTTCGGCAAATAAAGATATTGCGCATAATTGAAAAAGCACGAAAGTTCATCTCCTGTATCGTTATAAACATAAAAATACATTTCGCTGTAATTAGTCCAATCCTTGACTATCGGATTTTTAATTGTGAATTGCGGATTTACATTAGTGCCGTCGAAAATCAGGCGCATAGATCCGCTTTCGCCTCCATATCCAAAATCGGATCGGTGAGAAATATTAATAGAGATAAAATCATCAGCCTGTTGCAAACCGTAATCTTCACCGTACATAAGTATTTTTTTTACTTCTTCAGAATTTTCGGTGGACTTGTACAATATATTTTTTACCGCACTATTACCGGCGGAGTCTGAAGCGGTTATTTCAAGCTCGTATTCACCCGTTTCTTCGGGAGTAAACTCTTTTTCGGATGAAATATCCGTATTTTGATCACCGTGCTTTAAGATCAATTTTATTTCGGGATTTGCTCCCGAATTATCGTAACACTTTATATCAGGCAAAGTGAATTTTGCACCTTTGAGAATATAACGATAATCATAATCTGTAATTATTTCAGGTTTGGAAAGGTCCGCTATATTTACTTGAGATTGATACGATTTACCTTTGACATTAACAGAAAAATGATAACCTTTTTCATCAGAAGCCTTAAACCCATTGCCATACAGTTCAACTTCACTGCCGCTACTGTCGGTAACATGATAAGAAAGCTGTTCACCGTCAATTTTGTTGTAGGGCAGTACAAAATAAGAATTTAAATCCGCAGTATATTCTTCTTGAAAATAATTTTCATTTTCAGAAGTTCCGCAAGCCGAAAAACTCGCCGTTACCAATGTTATAATTATTAAAACTGTCAAATTTTTTATAATTTTTTTCATGTTAATTTACCCCAAACTGCAGGTTGTCAAAATAAATATCAAAATCGCCGAATGCCTGATAACCTTCTATTAACAATTCCACCGATTTGACTTTCGTAAGCGTAATTTCCGAAAAATCGGAGATTTCCAGTTTTTCCCATGTGTTTCCGAATACATATTTCGAGCATTCCTGATATTTGCCGTTATCATCGCTGATACGAAGAATAACACGTTTTTTTGCTGTGTCGTCGTTATATACATCCACCGACAGGATTCCGCCTTGTTTGGTAAAGTCGATTTTATCCGTAATATTTTGAAAAACCTTAACACCGTAAATTTCACGGCTCATTTCAAGCTTTTCGTTCAAGGAGACGTTAAAAAGTTTTTTTACGGATAATTTAAGTGAATTTCCCTGCTTGCAAAATTGCGGAACAGAATTCAAACCAACGTCTACGTTTAAGCGGTGAAATCGGCTTTTATCAATAATACCGACATAATTAAGATCGTCAATACTGTCAAAATCAAGTATTTCATTGTCTTTAAACTGCTTTTCGTTTTCAACTATATCGCTTGTGCTTTTTTGAGCGTAAAAATTATCAAAATAGATATTGAAAGATGATTCGGGTGATAACAGATTATAAAAGTAGAAATAATAATACATGACGTTTTCGTCAAGCGTCTTGATTTTATATCGGTTTATAACAGAGTCTGTTTTCGTCCACTCGCCGGGCTTTAAATCTACATATTCTGAAGCTACAATGCAGTTTGCGGTTTTTGCAAAGAATAACATTGAAAGCTGCTGTTCATTCGGATTAAAAACGTCAAAATGCAACTTATAGACGTCCGATAAATCCATCAAAGAAGAATAAGAGTTTGATGAAGAAATATATGTTGCATAACATTCCATAGGTTTAAGCAAATTTATTTCCAAACTTCCTGTTCCTTGCGATATATATTTATCATCTTTATTAACAAAATAACGGACAGTATTTTCCGAAAAATCGTTTAAAGCGTTTATTTTGAAAATTTGAATTTGGTTATAGCTGTCGCATTCGGAAAGATATATCTTTTCGGAAACGGAACTTTTCGTGCATCCGAAAGAGCTGCACATTATCACCGACAGAAAGAATGCGCAAATTAATATTTTTTTCATTCCTCTACCTCCGTATAATTAAGTCCGCTGAGAACCAATTCGCGTTCGGAATACAACTTATCGTTTTCATCTATATTATCAAAACTTAAAAACAACTCATTAGACTTGCTCAAATTTGTCCAATCGGTAAGATAAATTTTGTTTAACTCAACTGTAACCGAACTGTGGGCTTTTATGGTTATCTCATTGATTTTGCGGCTGATTTGCCCGTATCCTATTCCTATCTTTACGTCATAATCCATATCTGAACGATTGGTCAAAGTAAATGATAATTTGTCTACCGAATCAAAATTGACGCCTGTATTGACGGAAAGATAAGGTGTGAACGATAAAATTTCAAGCGGAGTATCTCCGTTGGAATTGATTTTAAATAAAAGATCATCGCCATCATTATTAAATTCACTGTATTTGCTGACATTTACGTCTGATTTTGTAACTTTACTTAAATTTACCGAGGTTGACGCTGACTTTAAAATGTGCGTTACATAGGTAGACTTTCCGTTTTTTATAATTTCGATTTGTGCCGAGGACTGTTTGCCTATAAGCTTTTTCATGCAAACGTAGCGTTTTCCGTTGCCTGCGGCAGAACCTGTTATTTCCTTTCCGTCCACAAGCACTTTATCTGCATCGGCATACAATTCAAAACGAGCATAATTTTCGCTTGTTTCGTTATTCCTGATAAGCAATTTTCCCTCGCCGTTCGCGGCAACAAGATATTCCGCAATATTCTCGCGGGCGGATTCGAATACTCTGTCGTCGCTGTTATAGTTATGAGTACCTGAAAACAACTCACTGTATATTTCTTTCAATAAATTGGAAACACTGATATCTCCGGCTGAAAGCCCGTAAAACGACGCGCTTTCAGAGTAAATATTTTCAAGAAGATTCAATGTGGTATAATCTTCTACGGCATCCCGCGCCGAAACGGCTCTTATAGAAGGAACCGGTCCGTCAATCCCGTATTTCTTTCCCGGATAAAACAGATATCCGTCTCCGTTGCCGAAATATGTTGCAGTATCTTCCATTCTGACAGGATCACTATAAGGGTCAATGGTTGTTTTAAAGTCGGTATCCTTATACGTTACCTGAGTATACATGGCCGCATTCCAATTAAGATAAGCTGTTATACCGTATGATTTCATCATAAAACTCATAATACGCGAGCCTATTGAATAATCATCAATATGATATGAAGGATAAGGATAATAAGGGTTAAGACATGTATAAGTCCACTCTTCGCCGTTTGTATCAATAATGTTTTGGTTATTTTCTTCCTGCTGTTTCAGACTGTCGTATTCATCAATAGTGGGGCAGAAAGCGTTTACCACTCCTTGCAAAGACTCATATTTTTCATAATAAGTGGTAACAACTTGAGGCGCATTCAGCATTGAGGATTTAAGTTCTTCGGCAAACGCCGTATCTACGCCGTTAAATTTTCCTTCGCTTTCCAATCTGGTAATAGCTGTCTGAATTCCTTCTTTTGTTTTATTAATAATTTCTACGGCTTCTTCCGCCTTTTCGGCAGTCTGCGGTTCGTCAATCGATTGATGATAATAATTTGCCGCTGTAAAATAATTGATTTTGTCTTTCAGTGCGCGTTCGGCAATTACATAATTATATTCACTTGCCTGCTCCTTATTTCCCGCAAAATCAGGAAAGAAAAATCCTGTGAAAGACGGATTTCCCCAATATTTCAATAGGCTGGTAAGCATAGCTTCGGCACTGTCGGAACTATTCGGCAAATGGTAGGCGCAAATTCTGTATTCCAACATTGCATTATAATATTTTTCATACATACTGTCGGAATCATCAAGTTCGCCCTGAGCTATTAAATGATTGTAAATATCCCACATGAATTTACCTGAAGAGCGGGTAATGTCGTAATTCCATACATTTACGGAAACCGGAATATTATATTTTTTGCCGTTTGCTTCCAGCGTAAAACTGCCGCTATATACACCAGCAGCCATTGCCGATGTCGTCTTGAATTCAAACGTTATACCCTGGTTGTTCCCTGAATCAATATGATTCTCGGATGCTTCAACGGCAGAATCAAACGGAATAAGCGCGTCGGGAACATATGATTCTACAGGAAAATTTTCATTATTTTGAACATTGTGTGATTTTTCATATATTTCCAAATAATGTTGACGATATACGCTAATACTTTCTTTAGGAAATATTTTTCCATCTTCGGATTTTAAATCATCGACTGTAATGTAATATTCTTTTACATCATTATGTGCCGTAATTATTAGCTGTCCGCCCTCTGTATCCCCTTTAGCCATACTAACGTCAAGTTGTGGCGCTAATCTGTAATAATTCTTGTTGTATGCTGTATCGCGCAATACTTTTGCCGTCGAGTAGGTGCTCCAAACCGTAATGTCGGCAACAGCGTTTTCTCCGCATCCGGCAAACGGCATTACAAATAATACGGTGATAATCAAAATAATAATTATCTTTTCAATTTTTTTCATTATATCGCATCCTATTATTAATTTTTTTTTACTTACCTACCGAAGCAAGATATTTTGACGTCCAGTTGTCTCTTAAATACTTTACACTTGAGTAATATACCGCATCTGCACCTGAATATGAAGTATCTCCTAATTTAAATCTTGGATAATCGGTAGCTGACTGAGCCGCAAGTTTTCTTATATAGTCGCCGTTTTCACCCGTAACAAAATCAAGACTACCAACCGAAAATACAGAATTTTTTTGATTATAATCAAATGTAAACGATTTTCCCGATATATATTCATATTCACTTCGAACAAAGCTACCAACCGAATTTTTAACGCCGCTGTCATTCAAATAATCGAATTTAACGGGTAAACCGTTTCCACTGGTATTGTTTGTATAAATTCTTATTCCCTCATCCGAATAAAGAAATTTCAAGAAATCCTTTGCTTTATCGATCTTTGAAGAATAAGAAGGCACCAATGCATCCTGAAGATGTCCGTTTGCCGGAACCATATTGCGCGCATCATAAATTTTATCAAAATCCTCCTGCGTCACATCGTAACCTGTTCCTGAAAGCGCCGAAGAGCCTGAGTCAATAGCGGCTATTACCGCGCTGAGTTCGGCGTCGTCGGAAACGGAAGTGCATTGTTTTATTATCGAACTTATTACAGGGACTTTCATATATGCCACATCCCATTCATCTTCGCTGTAATTACCCGACATCTCCATATTAATCCAATCTCCGTTTACCATCATTGCAGATTCTTTTTCAAGGAAGATAAATTGACTTTGGGTAAAACTGTTGTTTGCGGCATAACTTGCGGGATTGTTGTATTTTTTTGAATAATCAAGCAACTTTTCATAAACTTTCAAGGTTTCAAGAATGCCCGGATAAGCGGTAGTGAACGTTTCGGAATATTGCTCTCCGTCGCTACCGATACAATTCCAATAATCAGCCCATTTTTCGCTACCTTCATACTGCGCAAACCATACCGGAAATAAATACGACCAATATTCATCATTAAGCGAAAAACAGAACGGGTAAATAGTTTTTTGTTCCTTTTCCGAAACCGCCCATTTTTTATTTGTAACATTTGCCGTTTTGATATCGTCTGCGAGTTTTAAAAGTTCTTCCGTAGTATTTGGAACTTTAAAATTAAATTCGGAAAAAACATCTTTATGATATAAAAGCCCTTGTGCGCCGATAGACCAAGGCATCGCATAATATTTCCCGTTATAATTAAAATATTCTTGGTATGAATCCAACATTTTATCTTTGATTTTTACGTTATTATCAGAAGCAGACTCATACACGTCGCTAAGATCGGAAAGAAGGCAGTCATAACTCTGTTGCCCGATATTGATTTTCCCGCTTCTTACAAAATTAAGATAATGTGTCAGGGTGAAAAATATATCGGTTTTTGAAGTTTTCGATTGCAATTCGCTGTCCATAGCAGTCTTACCCGCTTCACCGTAATAATCAACAATATTTACGCTTGTTCCCGTCTTGGCTTCGTAAGCCTTAGCTTCCTCGCTTACCCATTTGATTCCGTAGCCACCGTTAAAAACGCTTATCTTAAGAGCGTTCGAATCTTCTCCTCTAATATGGCAGGCTGTCAATATGAATGTAAGTGATAACAGAATTGCAATAATTTTAATATTTTTTTTCATTTTTTTTCCTCTTTATAGGTTTTAACCTTTAATTCCTCCCAAATATACGCGTGTCATCAGAAAATTTTGCATTAATGCAAATAGAATAACCGGCGGCAGAGCAGCCATTAGCGCTCCGGCAAAAAATACCGGCTGGTTTGCAAGGTACTTGATTTTCGATTCATATACATATAATCCGGAAGCCAATGTGGGGTAAGATTCATTAAGATAAAGAATCGGAGTACTGTAATCATTCCAAGCGCCCACCACTCCTGTTGCGAAAAGTATAGACATAATTGGTAGAGCCTGCGGAAGCATTATTTTAAAATATATCGTAAAATGTCCTGCTCCGTCAATCATTGCTGCTTCAGCGTAAGTCCATGAAATCACCTTAAAATATGCATATAAAATAAGATTCAGAAGTCCGCCCATGCTTACCACAAGTATTAGAGGCGATTGCATTAATCCTAACTGCGCAATAAGTCTGTATGAAGCAGGTCCCGATCCAACTATAGGCAATATCATTGTAAATATTACCAAGTTATAGATAAAGCGGGTGTAAGCGTTTCTGTAAAAACATACCACATATGTAGACATTGCGCAAAAAAACAAGCTTAATCCCGTGGTGCCTATTGAATACCAAAGAGAATTGAAAGTCATCATAAAAAACGAATTATCACTGACTACAAGTTTACTAAGCGCAATTCGGTAATTTCCGAAGTTCATAGGGTTCGCGATTCCTACCATATCGCGCATAAAAGCTCTTCCGTTTTCCTTTAGCGATGCGTTGAAACCAAAAATATATGGATATATTATACCGATGAAATAAAACACAAAGAGAATAAAAACTATAATAAAAATTAATTTTTCTCCTTTACCCCGTTTATTTAATCTGTTTTTTTTCTGTAGTTTAACTAGATTATACATGTCACACTCCTATTCTGTCGCTGGTTCGGTTCAATAAATATTTAAACAAATAAACAATCGGGAAAGCTATAACCGTAAGCGATATTCCAATTGCGGAAGCAAGTTCTAGATTTCCTCCCAGCATCATTTGTTCGTAAATCCAGTAGGAAATGGTGTATGTATTATACGAGCCCTGAGTAAACAATAAAATAGGTCCGGACGCAGTAAATAATCCTACAGAAACCATTAGCAACATCACTGATAACGTTGGCCATATAAGCGGCAACACTATATTTAACAGTTCTCTGGCCCAGCCCGCGCCGTCAATTTTCGCGGATTCGATAACGGATGCGTCAATATTATTCATAGCGCCGCCCAAAAGAATCATATTACCACCTAATGAATAAAAAATAGTGTAAAACACAATAGTTTTTAAGGCGTTATCACTATTAGACAACAAGTTTGGAATGCTGCCTCCCGTTAAGGCGTTAATCAGCGCATCAATCGGTCCGCCGCTGGAAATTACGTTTTTGAAAAGTGATACGGTAACAGTACCGATAATGATATTAGGTAAATAGAAAAAAAATCGAAAAATCTTGAATCCTAATATTTTTTTATAAATAAAATAACACATTAATATGGATAGCGGAATAGTGATAAAAAGATTTGCTGAAAAAAATATCAGAGTGTTATTTAATGCGCTTTTAAATACGGTGCCTGTCGTGAATATATCCCCGAAAAAATGTTTGAAGTTCTGAAAACCGTATTTAACCGTATATGTAGAATAATTCCTGATCTGAAAGGCCATTAATATCGAGTTAAAATTTACATATACATAAAAAACTAAAAAATTCAATACAGGAACAAGAGTCATTAATCCGATAAATACTATGCGGCTTGTTTTTTTTACATCAAATATTTGTTTTCTCAAAGTGTGAATTCTCCTTTGTCGAGTGTTTAATAAAAAAATAATCTCTTTTTTTTCTAAAAAATAACCATATTGCCGAAACAAATAATGCCGTCACTTCTATATTCATCATTGATAACACATCTGCAGAACAACCATTTTTAGAAGTTTTTTCGATTTCATCTATTTCGGATTTTACTTTTGCAATCAGCTCGTCAATTTCCGTTTTGCTTTCAGAATCATTGATTTGTTCTTTATAATCGCTTATAATTCCCAAAACAAGCTCCCAATTTCCCTTGCTGTAATTAGCTTCGACAGCATATGATTCAAGTTCGCCGACGGCGTCTTTCTTTTGTTGCACCAGAAGGGTAGCATCTTTATCCGCCGATTTTGTTGTTACCGCGTCAATATCCGCTTTTCCGGCAATTGATGCGGTTTCGGCATCTTCAAAGGTATCCGCCGAGTCAATTTCCCCGCTTCTTGAATTTATTATAGACAATATTTCCGACCACTGTGCCGCCGTGTAGTCGTTTTCGTTAACATACGCCGCCAGATTCGATTTATAATCTGCTTTCATATTTGTCAGCTTATCGTCGTCGGTCTTGGTATAAATAAGTGAAATCTTATTTAAAGCTTCATTTTTAAGTGTTTTAACATCTTCAAAAGTTTTAGCCGCGGTAATTTTACTTCTGTATTCAGTTGCAATATTTACAACAATATCGAGTCTTGATTGATAGTAATCCTGATCATTATAATTATTTACGGCATCCGTTGCCGCTGTTTTTTCTTCCGCAAGTTCGGACTCCTGTGCAATCGTATATATATTTCCGATATTATTTTTTGTTTCCGCGGTAATATTTTTTATTTCGTTATAATTATTTGTTTTTTCAGACGAAACCGTCGCATTATTGAAATAATTTTCGATTATTTTCCAATTTTCAGTACTGTAATCATTTGATTTAAGAGAATCAAACCAATTTTTAAATTCAGCAATATAAGCTGCGGGTTTCAAGGACGAAAGAGTAATTGTATTTCCTGTATTGTTCATAACAAGCGAATATTGTTGCAATGAAAAATAATAGTCTATATTTTCGACGTATCCCTTGATTATCTGACCGTTTAC
>Ga0172378_10001546_pt1 | contig 21337 bp, 16 predicted proteins | sample GrowelOW332metaG_FD_119755 | JGI IMG/M metagenome (GOLD analysis project Ga0172378, IMG submission 119755) | Groundwater microbial communities from an aquifer near a municipal landfill in Southern Ontario, Canada - Pumphouse #3_1 metaG | ecosystem: Environmental > Aquatic > Deep subsurface >... | reverse complement strand
TCATCACCCAATAATAGATTTTTATTAAGCATCAATTCAATATTAACAAGTTGTTTTATTTAATTGCGGCTCCCGACAGATTAAATATTAGACACTAGACATTAAATAGAAAATGCATAATATCACCATCTTGAACCGTGTAATCTTTTCCTTCAGTGGCAAGTTTTCCTGCAGCACGGCATGCCGCCTCTGAGCCGTATTTCACAAAATCTTGAAACTTAATCACTTCTGCTCTAATAAACCCCCTTTCAAAATCAGTATGGATAACTCCCGCCGCTTGAGGCGCTTTATCCCCCTTGTTGTAAGTCCACGCTCTAACCTCAGGTTCTCCCTGAGTAAAAAATGTCTCAAGATTAAGCAGCCTGTAAGCGCTTTGTATTAAACGCACTACGCCTGACTCTTTTAATCCCATCTCATCAAGAAACATTCTTTTATCCTCATAAGTTTCCATCTCTGCAATATCAGACTCAATCTTTGCGGCAAGCACCAAAATCTCCGCCCCCTCATCTTTAACGGTCTCTCTCACTTTTTCCACATAAGCATTTCCGTTCTTTGCGCTCTTCTCATCCACATTACAAACATACATAACAGGCTTATTTGTAAGCAAATACAACTCCTTTGCAAGTTTTTGCTCATCTTTGTTTTCAAAAGTTACCGTCCTTGCAGATTTGCCTTTTTCCAGCGCCGCCTTGTATTGTTCCAGTACATTGCAAAGCTTAAGCGCGTCCTTGTCTCCGCCGGTCTTTGCCTGTTTCTGAACTTTAGACAGTCTGCTCTCTACAGTCTCTAAATCTTTAATTTGCAACTCCGTATCAACAATTTCCTTATCTCTCATAGGGTCTACGCTGCCATTAACATGAACAATATTTGTATCATCAAAACATCTTAGCACATGTAAGATTGCATCTGTTTCTCTTATATTTGCAAGAAATTGATTTCCAAGACCCTCTCCCTTGCTGGCTCCTTTTACAAGCCCGGCAATGTCTACAATTTCTACTGTAGCCGGAACAATGTTCTTTGGGTGAACCATTTTTACCAGCGTTTCTAACCTTTCATCCGGAACAGAGGTAAATCCTATTTGAGGATTAATAGTACAAAACGGGAAATTCGCAGCTTCTGCCTTAGCAGAGCTGATACAATTAAATAGAGTGGACTTACCTACATTCGGGAGCCCGACAATACCACATTTTACTGACATATCTTATATTTTGTATGACGGTGTTATTATCTAACGGTAATTATGCAAATTTAACAATTTTACCAGTTTTTCATAATAAATACATCAAATTACTTGGATTTATTCTTTAACTTCTTTTTATTTCTCCCCCAAAAAAAGAAATTATGAAAGAAGTTGGAAAGATTCTTATTCTTGTTGTGATGTTTTGGAATGTGGAGAATTTCTTTGAACCATTTGATAATCCGGGAACTAACGACAATGATTTTACGCCATTTGGCAAGTACTTCTGGACATGGAAAAAATTTGAGAAAAAGAGAGATGACATAGCAAAGGTCATTATTTCTGCAAGCGAGGAAACGGGAGCTGTAGGAATGGAACCTCCGGCGCTTATTGGCCTGGCAGAGGTAGAGAACAGATTTGTATTAAACCAACTTGTGAATGAAACACCGCTGGCACGTCTTAATTACAAGATAATACATAAAGACTCACAAGACGAGCGCGGCATAGATGTGGCTCTTCTTTACAGGCCGTCCCGTTTTAAACTTTTAAAAATCGATTTTATTCCCGACAGTTCCATCCTTTCAAAAGTTGCCGGCGGCAAAGATGCAGATTTGAAAAATTTTAAAACCAGATGGGTGCTCTATGCCAAGGGGATTGTAAATGAATTAGATACACTGCATGTGCTAGTTAATCACTGGCCTTCCAAACTTGGAGGAGCAAAAAGAACGCTAAGAAACCGAATGCTGGTTTCTAATATAGTGCGTTGGTTTACAGACTCCATACTTCAATCGCGGCCGGATGCAAATATTATTCTCATGGGAGATTTTAATGACACTCCGGAATCCGAACCATTGAAAAATCTGTCGGGATTTAAAAACTGCGCCTCATCTTTTTTAAGCTCTCATAGTGACGAGGGGACTCACAAATATAACGGAAGATGGGAGATGCTGGATCAATTTTTAATATCGCAACATCTTGTTTATAAAAAAGATGTATCATTGGAAAACTATAGCAGAAGCGCACAGTGGATTTTTTGTACTGACCCCGGCATGGAGATTTTCAAATCTGATTTTCTGCTGCAAAAAGATAAAATGTTTCTTGGAGAAAAATTAAAAAAAACTTTAAACGGTCCGCAATATTTGGGAGGAGCGAGCGATCATTTGCCAATATTGCTGAAAATTTTTTCGCCACAATTATGAAACAAAAAGAGTCAAAAGGGTTATTCTTTTTGAGCTTATGTTTTTTTGGAGGAAAAATAAATAACTTTGCGATAGAACCTTTTCAAATAGAATTTATTTAGCATGAAGCAGTATCTTGATCTCCTTCAAAAAATTATGCATGAGGGAGTTATAAAGCATGATAGAACTGGAGTGGGGACTAAAAGTATTTTTGGATATCAAATGAGATTCCATTTGAATGACGGATTCCCGTTGCTTACCACTAAGAAAGTACATTTGAAATCAATTATTTATGAACTTTTGTGGTTTATTCAGGGAGATACCAATGTTAAATATTTAAAGGAGCACGGCGTCAGCATTTGGGATGAGTGGGCAGATGAAACAGGCGAGCTTGGCCCGGTTTACGGAGCGCAATGGAGAAGATGGGATTGCGGAAACGGGCAAACCATTGATCAGCTCTCAAATTTGATGGATCAGCTAAAGAAAAATCCCGATTCCAGAAGGTTAATCATTTCTGCATGGAATGTGGCGCAAATTGATAAAATGGCTCTTCCGCCGTGTCACTCTCTATTCCAATTTTATGTAGCGGATAATACGTTATCATGCCAGCTTTATCAAAGGAGCGCGGACACATTTTTGGGAGTTCCTTTTAACATAGCATCTTATGCATTGTTCACAATGATGATTGCCAAAGTGTGCGGCTTCAAGCTGGGAGATTTTGTACACACGTTGGGTGATGCCCATATATATCTTAATCATTTTGAGCAAGTTAAAGAGCAACTTTCCAGAGAGCCGAGACCACTTGCAAAGATGATCATACACGGAGACCAAAAAGATATATTCTCTTTTAAGTATGAAGATTTTGAACTTGCAGATTATAATCCGTGGCCTTCCATCAAAGCTCCTATTGCCGTATAATATGCAGGGTTTTAATATTTTGTAAATATCAATTGTTATAGATAAGATGTTGTCTCTTATTGTTGCAGTAGCGGAAGACGGAGCTGTCGGGATAAAAAACAAGCTCCTTTGGCATATAAGTGAAGACCTTAAATACTTTAAGGCCGCCACTTTGGGTAATCCTGTGATCATGGGGAGAAAAACGTTTGAATCAATAGGGCGTCCGCTTCCGGGCAGAAGAAATATTATTGTGTCACATCAAAATTTTCCGCTGCCGGAAGTTTCAAAATTAAAAAAAGACGGAACCCCGTCTAACACATCGGTTGAATTGGCAAATGATTTTGAACAACTTGCCCGCTATGCGCAAAACTCTAATGATGAGTTCTTTGTAATAGGCGGAGGCAGTATCTATAAAGAATTTTTTAAATTCGCCGACAGATTATATATCACAAAAATTTATTCTCATAAGGAAGGAGCGGATACTTTTTTCCCGGAAATAAAAATGACAGAATGGACCGAGATAAAAAAATCTCCGGTTATGCATGATGCCGAAAATAATATTGATTTCCAATTCATTACGTACCAAAAATATTAAAAACTTATGGCAAGGCAGGACGGATTTGGCAGTTCATTCGGGACACTTATTGCGCTAATAGGTTCAGCAGTAGGACTTGGCAATCTCTGGAGGTTCCCGTACTTGGTGGGAACAAACGGCGGCGCTGCGTTTATCATTATTTATTTGATATGCGTTGTTTTCTTGTGTTTGCCGGGAATGATTTCCGAATTTGTAATTGGAAGACGCAGTCAGCAAGATGTTTATGGAGCTTTTAAAGTACTTGCGCCCGGTTCCAAGTGGAAATATGCCGGGCTTGTTTGTGTGCTTGGAGTAACAACGGTTTTGTCATTTTATTGTGTTGTCGGAGGCTGGACAATTGATTATTTGATTAAGGCAATTGGGATGAAATTTTCAGTTGCGGACCAGGGAGCATTTAATAACATTTTCACAAGTGTCTCCACATCAAGTACTAAAAACACTTTTTACATGTTGATATTTCTAGTATGCACCTGTGCTGTAGTTCTTATGGGTGTAAAGAACGGCATAGAGAAATGCAACAAAGTAATGATGCCTGTGTTGTTTGTGTTGCTTATTGTAATTATGGTTAGGTCTCTTACATTGCCGGGCTCCGGAGAGGGAATGAAATTTCTTTTTAAGCCAGACTGGTCTAAGGTTACAACTAGTACTGTGATAGCAGCTTTGGGCCAGGGATTTTTCTCTTTATCCTTGGGATGCGGCACAATTATTACCTATGCTTCATATTCAAACAAAAAAGACAATTTATTTAAAACGTCCGGACTAACGGCACTTGCGGATACAATGGTTGCTATACTTGCAAGTATAGCAATAATGCCATCTGTATTTTCATACGGCATCTCTCCAACGCAAGGTCCCGGGCTTGCATTTGTGACTCTTCCGTATGTCTTTGCAAATATGCCTTTTGGATGGCTGATGGGAATTCTGTTCTTCTTTATCATGTTTATTGCCGCCATCTCTTCCTCTATCTCTTTGCTGGAAGTTATGGTTGCATACCTGATAGAGGAATTTAAGGCAAATCGCATGAAGGCCACTTTGCTCTCTTTTTCAGTAGTCTTGATTTTAGGTACGCTATGCGCTCTTTCACAAGGGGCTTTGAGCGGAGTGCATATTTTTAAGAAGAATATTTTTGATTTCTTTGATTTTATATCCGCAAATGTGCTTATGACAGGCGGCGGCTTGCTGGCAGTACTTTTTGTCGGCTGGAGGCTTAGTAAAAAAGATTTCAAAGATGAATTTACAAGCAGTGGAAAATACAATTATTCTCCGTGGTTTTTAAGTACGGTACTGTTGCTTATAAAGTATCTTGCGCCTATAGGAGTGGCCCTGATTATGATTAACGGTCTGATTTAATCGGCAACGGGCTGTAATTTTCTCCTCTTTATAACACTGTAAACAATGCCGCCAATCAAAAGAAGGATTAAAATACCACTTGCAATTTCTGAATAAAGCTCGCCTTTTGTGAAGCTCTTAGGTTCAAAGAAAAACGTTATATCTCCCTCGCCTGCAGGAAGAACCAGACCTCTTAAAATCCAGTTGGCGCGGAAAATGTTTAACTCTTTTTCTCCCGACTGGTTCTTTAATGTTGCCGTCCATCCGGGGTTGTAGTAAACCTCGCTGAATAACGCAACCTTTGGACTCTTTGCAGTATAATGATAAATCAATTTGTTTGGAGCGTAAGATGTTAATGCTATAGATGAGAAATCTGCAGCGGTATCTTTTGAAGCGGCTGAGAATTGTTTAAGTTGTACATCTTTTTCCAGGAAATCTTTTGAAACAACGGCAGTTTTATGTGGGTCAATTGACTGCAGTTTGCCCATCTCGTCATTTGCATCCCGCGCCGGTACAACATTATTAACAAACCAGCAATTTCCTAATGCATAGCTATTTACCAGCGGAGGTGTTTTAGCGTTCAGTATTATATATCTTGTATTTAGCATGCTTAATACAGGATGATAAGTTATTGCGGCATTTGCTTCCGTTATTGTTTTGGCGCTGTCAAGTTCTTTTGCAACAGCTTGAATCTCAGGCATAATGTCATGTTCAATCAAATCTTGATAACGCTGCAATTTTGCAGGAGAATAACCTCCAATTGTTTTATGCCAGTAACTTGTATATGCATTATTGAAGGGGTCAACGGATAAATCCAGAACTCTATAATCAGGTGTCTTGTCATTTAATATCATTTCATCTACGGGGCGTTTGTTAAGCACGCTTGTAAATTCCTGTTTGCTTACAAAATCACTGCTGCTCAAATATCTCTTGTCTATGTTCCACATATCAAAGATTACCAGAACAATAAGGATAATTGTAGCATGTATCGGTTTTAATTTTTTAGTAAATCCGTACCATAGCGTTGCTGCTGCAAGCAGAACAAAAATCAAAGAGCGGAAGGCATCTGCTCTCAATAGAGAGATTCTGTCCAGAGCTAAAGAAGCGGCAATTTCTTTAGGCAGCTGTGAATCTGATTGGCCGGTAAAACTGCCTGCAAGAGAAGGGAATACGGCAAACAGCAATGCAAAGCCGCCCGTAATTCCAAGCGCCCACCACATTGCTTTTTTGGCCTCCTCTTTTTTAATGTTCCCGTTAATCATCTCATTTACAGCAAGTACGGCAAGTATGGGGATCATTACCTGCAAGATGACAAGTATCATTGAGACCGTTCTGAACTTATTATAAAGTGGGGCATAGTTAAAGAATAATTCTGTAAGTCCCATAAAATGAGAGCCCCATGAAAGCATCAGCGCTAAAAGGGTAACGCATCCAACCCACCACTTCAAGCCTCCTTTAAGAACAAAGAAACCAAGCAAAAATAAAAAGATACAAATAGCTCCCATGTACATCGGCCCCGCCGTAAAAGATTGAGGACCCCAGTATGTGGGCATCTGCTGAATCGCCTTATCCGCACCTTGATAATTTTGAGAGATTATTTTATAAGTCTCTGATTTTTCCGATAATGCGCCGGCAGATGAACCGCCGTTAAAGTTGGGAATAAATAAGTTTGGCGTTTCATTTATTCCATAGGACCATTGTGTTGCATACTCCAAATCCAAGCCGTTTCTGCTCTTGTTCCCACCGACAGATTTAGTCAGTCCGGCAGGGGTGTTTTGTGTAAGTTCCGTTCCCCCTCTCATTGTATGTTTTGCATACTCATAAGTAGGCCACAAATGATTTATGTTTGTTGCAATTCCAAGCAAGCCGGCTATTAAAACGGCAAGTGAAATCTTAAAAAATTTTGGAAATGTTTTGCCTTTCAAGGCATCGCAAAGCTGCCAGATGACAAATCCTAATACGATGATTGCCAGGTAATAAGTTATTTGGGGATGATTGGCTTTTATTTGGAAACTTAAAGCGAAGGCAAAGAAAATAGCACCCCACAGCCAGTTCCTCTTATAGGCGTAAACAAGAGAAGCTATAACCCAAGGCATAAATGCAATTGCTATCATTTTTGAGTTATGCCCGACTTGAATTATTTGCATGTTGTAGGAACAAAATGCCATTGCAATTGCCCCCAATATTGCAAGCCATATGTTGACTCCAAAGGCCAGGAACATCAAGAAAGCTCCTATCATACAGATAATTAAATAACTTGCGGGTCGCTGTCCAATGAAAAGCAAATCATAAATATATTGGGTGAAATCTCCGTGATATTTAACAGAAATAGTAGTTGCCGGCATACCGGAAAACATTGAGTTTGTCCACAAAGTTCTATCCCCGGGATGAGCGTCATTCCAGGTTACAATCTCATTTGCCATTCCATTCCAGCTTGATATATCTGATTGATTTACAACCTTTCCCTGTAATGTGTAAGGTGCATAGGAGTATCCTATGATTATAAAGACAAGAATTGCCAGAATGTAAGGCAATAATTTTTTAGACCGACTTTGTGTTTTTAACTCTGACATATATTTTATTTTTTTAATTCATTTAAGAGTTCTGCAAATTGCCCGGCCAGAACGGGTCTGGCATATTGTTGCGCTGCGGGAGAGATGCTCTTTGCGGGTGAATTTATTTCCGTTGAACCGCTGTTTGCCGCCGTAGTTTTTTTAAATTCTTCATAAGCGGCATCAATCGCTTTTCTTATGCCGCCGCCGTTTTCATATTCGCAAATTGTACCGCACTGTGTTTCACGCATTGCGTCTCCAAGATTACTGTTGCGCGGGCCAAAAGCAAGAATCTTAGAACCGCTTGCAAGGTATTCAAAAAACTTTCCGGTCAGAATTGCTTTTGCCTCTTTCTCTTTTCTTAGAGGTAGGAGCAGTAAATCCGCTCTTTTCTGCCACGCAATAGCCTCTGAATGAGGAGTATAACCAAGGTTTTTTACGTTTCCCGTGAGATTTGCTTCCTCTATTTCTCTGGTAACGGAAGCATCCATCTGTCCCATTGTTACAAACAAAAAATCCTTTTTAAAATCGCTCTCTTCCACCGCTTTTGCTCCAAGCTCTCTCCAAAACAAATCCGGATTGGCGGCATCCGTAAGAAGTCCGGTCTGCACAATAGTAAATTTATTCTTTGTGAACGCGTCAATTTTTAAAGCAACTTCTTTTTCCGCCTTACCTTGATTGTTGCTCTTAAAATCATCCGGATCAAAACCATTGGTTATTAAAGATATGGGAGTTTTGGTCATTGAGCCGAAATCTTCCTTCATCTGAGGAGAGACAACAACAACCCTATCAGCTTCATCAATAACTCCTTGCTCCAACTTCTCATGTTTCTTGCGGGCGAACTTTGTAAGATTCAGATGTTTAAAATAAAAGATTTTTGTCCAAGGATCTCTGAAATCGGCAATCCACGGAATGTCTAATTCTGCATGCAATTTTCTTGCAATCAGATGCATAGACTGAGGAGGCCCCGTACTTATAATAGCATCGACATGGTTCTTTGTCAAATATTTTTTTAAAAATTTTACGGACGGTTTAACCCACCATATTCTTGGATCCGGAATAAAAAAATTTCCTCTTATGAAAACGGAAATACCGCCGGAATTATTCTGAGCCACGGCATTTGCCTGAATCTTTGTATTTTTCTTTTTTCCCGATAGTATTTTATAAATGGTGTAAGGTTCTAGAATCTTGCGTTTTATAACTTTAATATCAGGAGCTATGTCCTTTGCAAGAGAGGCATCCTCCGAATTGACTTCCGGATTCAGCGGGGTATAAATAACAGGCTGCCATCCAAATTGCGGAAGATATTTTGCAAACTTCAACCATCGCTGAACTCCGCTTCCTCCCGCCGGAGGCCAATAATACGTTATAACCAATACCTTCTTCATCTGTTGCTAACCCGTCGTGATGTGAATACTGATTTTATTTATCTGTCAGCCTCAGTTCCTTTTATTAAATTGTCATATAGACATTTATCAACATCGCGATGTATTGACATAAAATGATGGTCCATTCTCCCATTACATCCGTTTGTCATTACAACAATTCCAAATGTGCGCTCTCTGTTCCAGAACATGGACGTGAAAACCCCGTAAGCGCTTCCCGTATGACCTATCATTGTTTTGCCGTCCAGCAACTGTTTTGACGTTCTGATTGCAAATCCATAATCATCTCCCTCGTCTGTAGGACCAACCAGTCTGCTTTGCATAAGAAGCGCGCTTTCCGGTTTTATTATCCTCATATCCATATACTTGCCAAGTCCCATGTGCATCATCATAACCGTTGCCAATCCCGTTGGTGAAAGCTTCATTCCGCCTGTTGGAGAAAATACAGGAGTAGAATAACCCATCTGATAATTAGCTATTTGCTCTGTTCTTGGGTCATAAGCTTCCGGCTGAGGCTCATATTTCCCGGTCTTCTCATTTTTATCATAAAGCGTTACAAATTTAGATGAGTCCAGGCTTGCAACCCAGTACCCGCCGTAAACAAATAATGGATTAAGTACGTGGTGTACAACATATTGATCAAATCTCTCGCCGCTTGTTCTTTCCAAAATAGTCCCCAGCGTATTATAACCTAAATTGCAGTATTCATATTTAGTTCCCGGGCAATAGTCATTGTAAGCTTTTGCGTAATCTTTTGATTTTTTGGGATTTATAACATCAAGTGTAAAATATCCCTGACTGTCGTTCAAGCTGGATGAATGAGAAAGCAGCATGTACAAAGTAATTTTAACATCGGGATATTTTGGATTGCGCACCTTAAAGCCAACCAAATCAGATACATCCGTATCCAAACTCAATTTACCCTGTTCAACAAGCTGCATTATGGATGTGGCGGTGAAAGATTTTGAAATGGAGGCAATCCTGAATAAATCATCTTCAGCAAGCGGAGTCTTGTTTTCCAAATTTTTGTATCCCCATGTGTTTCTGTAAATTATGCGTCCGTCCTTAACAACCGCAACGCCCAGTCCGACCGCTTCATTAACCTTCATAATGCTATCAATCTGCCTGTTTATTGTGGCATCATGATTTTCCATTTTTTCTATCTCCGCCTTGCGCGTATCTGCAGATGTGTTTTTGATTAATCTGTTGTACAGGCATTTATCTACTCTGCGATGGATGGCCATAAAACCTCTTTCCCACTTTTCCTGATTTCCGTTTGTCATCACAACAAAACCAAATGTGCGGTCGCTGTTCCAAAACATAGAAGTGTGGACGCCGTATGCTTCACCCACATGCCCAATCATTTCATAACCGTCCAGCAATTCATATCCTCTCCTTAATGCAAAGCCATAATGATCATATTCATCATCGGGACCAAATTGTGCAGATTGCATCATTTCAGCACTCTCCTTGCTTATGATTTTTTTGCCGTTGTAAGTTCCAAGCCCCATGTGCATCATCATAACGGTTGCAAGTCCGGTAGGTGAAAGCTTCATTCCGCCAGTAGGGGAGAAAACGGCCGTAGAGCGCCCCATTTGATAATTGGCAATTTGTTCAGTCCGCGGGTCATAAGCCTCCGGTCTGACGTCATATTTTTTGGTATCGTTATTCCAATTGTACAAATTGACAAATTTGCTCTTGTCCAAGCTTGCAACCCAATAACCGCCGTAAACATTAAGCGGTTTAAGAATGTGGTTAACAATATACCGGTCAAATCTTTCCCCGCTTACTCTCTCCAAAATAGTTCCCAAAGTATTATATCCAAGGTTGGCGTATTCATATCCGGTTCCGGGTTTGTAATCATTGTATGCCTTATAATAAGTCTTTGATTTAGAAGGGTCTATAACATCTATTGTAAAATATCCCTCGCTGTCATTTAAACTGGAAGTGTGTGACAGCAACATTTTTACGGTAATTTTTACGTCGGGATATTTTGGATTTCTGACTTTAAATCCTATTAAATCAGATACATCTTCATCAAGGGAGATTTTTCCTTGCTCCACCAATTGCATTATTGCGGTAGAAGTGAATGATTTAGAGATAGACGCTATTCTAAAGATATCATCATTTTTTAATGGCGTTTTGTTCTCTAAATTTTTGTATCCCCAAGAATTTGCATAAACAATTTGACCGTTTCTGACAACGGCAACGCCAAGTCCGACAGTGTTGAACTCTTTCATTATCTGCGCTATGTCTGCATTGATGTCTTTTTTAGTCTGAGAAGAGACTGTAACTTTTTTGGCAGAGATGCTCCCGCCGGTTAACACCAGAGCAAAAAGTAAAACTGTCGAGATTAAATTTTTAAAAATTTTCATTGTTTTAAGCCACTTATTTAAATATTGCTGCAATATCTACAAAGATAGGAATTTGACGGGATTGCTCGTTCCTTTTGATTTATTATGCTAATTTTGCGTTGCTATGGCAGAGAGGAATTTAGACACGCCGCTGATGAAGCAATATTATAAGTTTAAGGCTCAGTATCCTGAGGCCTTGATACTTATGCGCGTTGGGGATTTTTATGAGTCTTACGGAGATGACGCCATAACCACCAGCAAGGTGCTTGGAATTGTACTTACAAAGCGTTCTAACGGGGTCCCGACAGCTGTTGAATTGTGCGGCTTTCCTCATCACGCCATTGATAATTATCTTCCCAAGCTGGTGCGTGCGGGATACAAAGTTGCTGTCTGTGATCAGCTGGAAGACCCAAAGTTTGCAAAGAACATTGTTAAAAGAGGTGTCACTGAGCTTGTTACGCCGGGGGTGGCTTATAATGAGCAACTGCTGGATTTAAAAGAGAACAATTTTTTATGTGCAATGTTTTTTTCCGGAGATGAGGGTGGCGTTGCGTTTGTTGATGTTTCCACGGGAACATTTAAGGTGGCGCAGGGAACACTTGATTATCTGGAAGTTCTGCTGTCTGATATGAAACCCAAGGAGATGCTTCTGCAGAAGGGATACGAGGCGGGCTTCAAGAAAAAATTTGGAGAAGATTTCTATATTACATCAATGGATGATTGGGCCTTTGTCCCGGAAGCATGTGAAGATAAATTAAAGAAACAGTTTGGAGACAAAGCGCTTAAGGGCTTTGGAATAGACGGTTTGACCCTTGCAAAAACTGCTGCCGGTGCTGCGCTATTTTATCTGGAGCAAAATCATATAACGGATGCTGCACAAATAAATTCCGTATCCAGAATAGACGAGAAAAATTTTGTTTGGCTGGATAAGTTCACTGTTAGAAACTTGGAGGTATTTACTACGGTTGCTGCGGGAGGTGTTTCTCTGATTAGCGTTGTGGATAAAACCTCTTCTCCTATGGGGGCGCGTCTTTTGCGTTCTTGGATTGGGATGCCGCTTAAAGAATCTGAAGAGATAGAGAAAAGATATGATGCGGTTCAATATTTTGTTGAGCATAAGGATATTAGAATTGATGTCCAAAAGAAATTGGGGGAGATTGGAGATATGGAGAGAATTCTTGGACGTGCTGCCGCAGGAAAAATTTCACCCAGAGAGACAGTTCAATTAAGACGCGGACTGGACCAAATAAAACCAATTTCAGATTTGGTCTCTCCGCTTTCTCAATACAATCGGGACCTTAAAGAGTTTAAATATCTTGCTAATCTCATTGCAACTGATATGGCAGAGAATCCCGCTTCAATTCTTGGCAAGGGGGACATAATTGCGAGCGGGGTTAACAAGGAACTGGATGAGCTAAGAAATATTTCACGCAACAGCAAAGAGTACCTGATTGATTTGCAGAAAAGAGAGAGCGATAGAACAGGAATATCCTCATTAAAAATAAGTTACAATAATGTTTTTGGGTATTATCTGGAGGTAAGAAATACATATAAAGATAAAGTTCCGCAGGAATGGATTAGAAAGCAAACGCTGGTTAGTGCGGAAAGATATATTACTCCGGAGCTGAAGGAATATGAAGAGAAAATTCTTGGAGCAGAGTCCAGAATTTATGAAATAGAGGGACGGATTTATCAAGAACTGGTTAAGGCGATTCAATCTGAAATTTCTTCTATTCAGGTTACTTGCAGTGCAATAGCGGCAATAGATTGTCTTGCGGGATTTGCTCAGCTTGCAGATGAGAATAAATATAGCAGGCCGCAAATTAATGACGGCTATAAAATAGAAATTGAGCAGGGGCGTCATCCCGTTTTGGAAACAATGATGCCGGCCGGGGAGAAATACGTAGCAAATGATCTGATACTGGATAATGATAATCAACAAATTATAATCTTGACGGGTCCTAATATGGCGGGTAAGAGCGCGCTGTTAAGGCAAACGGCTTTAATTGTTTTGCTGGCGCAGGCAGGTTCTTTTGTTCCGGCAAAGAGCGCTTCTATAGGCTTGGTTGACAAGATCTTTACAAGAGTTGGAGCCTCTGATAATATTTCACAGGGCGAGTCCACATTTATGGTGGAGATGATAGAGACGGCAACAATACTTCATAACTTGTCGCAGAGAAGTCTTGTGCTGTTAGATGAAATAGGCCGCGGAACCAGTACTTTTGACGGTATGTCAATTGCCTGGGCTATAGTGGAATATATTCATCAAAACGGAATGAAGGCAAAGACGCTTTTTGCAACGCACTATCATGAACTTAATGAACTTGAGAAGTTGTATCCAAGAGTTAAAAATTATCATATTGCGGTAAAAGAGACGGGAGATAAGGTTATATTTTTGAGAAAGTTGTGTGCGGGTGGAGTTGCTCACAGTTTTGGAATACATGTTGCAAATATGGCGGGTATGCCCGCTGCTGTAATTGACGCAGCGCAGAAAAAGCTTACTGCAATGGAAAAGGAACAAGCTGAGAATGAACATAATAAAGAACATAAGAAAAAGGAGGATGATAGTTTGCAGCTCTCATTTTTCCAGCTGGATGACCCGCTGCTTGTGGACTTAAAGAAAAAATTAGAATCGTTAGATTTAAATACAATGTCTCCGATGGATGCTTTTGATGCATTAAGGGATATGAAAAAGAAGCTTGGACTAGAGAAAAAAAATTAACAGGAGAAGGTTGAATTATGAAGAAGCAAAATATTCTTAAGAAGGCCAGGGTGGTCTTAAGGTTGCTTAAAGAAGGGATGATATTTGCTTATAATGAGCTTAAAAGCAATAAATTCCGCACTTTTTTATCTCTACTCGGAGTTAGTATTGGTATTTTTTGTATTGTGGCGGTTTTTACTGCAATTGATGCTTTGCAAAATAATGTGAGAAAAGGTTTTGAAAGTTTGGGCAGCAATGCTGTTCAGATTTCCAAATGGCCGGGCATGGGGGCTGAGGATGACCAGGGAAATTCTGTAATGAATACAACGGGTGAATTTAAGTGGTGGGAGTATATGAGACGACCCTCCATTACATATGAGGATTACAAATTTTTAAAAGAGAATTCAAAGAAGGCAGATGCCATTGTCTTAAATGCCGGATTTAGAGGACTTTTAAAGAACGGTAGAAATTCTATAGAGAACGGAGATATAATTTGTCCCGTAGGTAATTTTAGGAAGATTGTGAATGTCGATTTGCAGGACGGAAGGTTTTTTACGGAGGCTGAAGCGGGTGAAGGGAAGACTGTTGCTATTATTGGATATGAAGTTGCCCAGCAACTTTATCCGGGGCAAAATCCGATAGGCAAGCTTATTAAGATTAACGGCTACGGCGCACTTATTATTGGAGTTTTTGAAAAGCAGGGGAACAGTATTGTGAATATGATGCAGACCGATAAAGCTGTTTTTATTCCGTTTAAGTTTGGAAAAATGATGGCCAGTTTTGATGACATGGAGGATCTTACCATAATCGCAGTACCAAAGGAAGGCATTGATGTTGATGAATTTACAGGTGAGTTGAAAATGCTTATGCGTCAGCATAGAAGATTACGTCCGAGCGATAAGTATAATTTTTCTACAATGAAGATGACCACGGTTATGGATATGGTTAAATCTGTTTTTGCGGCTATCAACAGAGTAGGATGGATTATTGCAGGCTTCTCTCTTTTGATTGGGGGTTTTGGAATTGCCAATATTATGTTTGTTTCCGTTAAAGAGAGAACCAATATCATCGGCATAGAAAAGGCTTTGGGTGCAAAGAAGTATGTTATTCTTACTCAGTTTCTTACTGAGGCTGTATTGCTCGCCATCGCCGGCGCAATCGTGGGCATACTGTTGGTTGCCATCATCCTGCTTGTCGCCCCCATTCCGCCTGAATATGAAGTAACCCTAACTTTCGGTAATATACTCGCCGGAGTTCTAATCGCCTCAATCATAGGAATCCTTAGCGGCATGATTCCGGCTCACGCTGCCGCCAACCTCAACCCTGTAGACGCCATCAACTCAAAATAATCAAGAAAATGTCCCCAGTGCCGTAGATTTACCGCTTGTCTGAGAGATTGTTTTTATCGTGCATCCACAACTGCCAACTGTTAAACAGATTTTGCCAGATGGAATAAAATGCCAGGAATACGGCGGCCATCGGGAGCAGGTAGGTGTTTGACATCCACATCCCCACGGCGGTATTTTTCTGCCCCAGCATCTGGCCTCCGGCCATTGAATCCCCGTATTTTTTACCAATCAGTTTTCCTATGCCGTAATGGAAACAGCAGACCAGTGCAGACGCAAGTCCTAAGAGAAGAATGACCTTTGCGTTTCCGCGGCCATGGTTAGAGACGTAATTAATTGTCTGACCAAGAGCAAGAAATAAGGCGACGGCCCATAGATAAAAAGTATAATCTTTAAATCTGCTGAGATAACTCCCAATCCTTGGAAACGTAACTTGAATAAGCAGAGCAATAAAAAACGGGAGGCCTATGACTGGTCCTATCTTTTTGAAAACCAGGAAGAAAGATGTCCAAAAAGGCATATCTTGTTGCTGACCGATGAATGAAAAATAGATAGGAGCAACCACTGCAACCATTATATTTCCGACAATAGTATATGCTGTAACCGTTTCTCTGTCAGCCCCAAGCATAGTAGATATCACTACAATGGAAGCGGCGACGGGGCAAAGTATGCCAATCAAAACGGCCTGAGCCACAACTTCATTTTTAAATAAATAATGAACCGTAAAATATGCCGCAAGACTGATCACAATCTGAAAGAACATGATAATATAATTCAGTTTGGAAATGTGCAGTTTACGCAAGTCTATCGCCACAAAATTGAGGATTAAAATTGCGAAGACAAAGTAGGGAGCCAGGTATGCATATTTTCCGCAAAAGCCGTGAAAAATTAATCCAAGAATAATTGCTATTGGAAGTATATAGCTGCGGAATCTGGACATGTTAAAATAATTTTAATTCCGGCAGTAACCGGTAAGTCATTCTGTGATATTTGGTTGCGCCATATTTTTCTATAGCGGCCCTATGTTCTTTTGTGGGATAAGCCATGTTTTTATCCCAGCCGTACTGCGGAAATTCCTTTGCAATTTTTAACATGTAAGCATCCCTGCCGGTTTTTGCAAGAATGGAAGCGGCTGCTATTGAAGCATATGTGGCATCTCCTTTAACAATACACTTGTGCTGAATTTTTTTGTATGGTTTGAATTTGTTGCCGTCCACAATTATTGATTTAGGCTGAGGTTTAAGTTTGTTCAGCGCCTTGTGCATTGCTTTTATTGAAGCATTAAGAATGTTTATTTTGTCTATCTCTTTTGGAGAAACACTTGCAATGCCGTAACTTACAGCTTCTTTCATAATAATGGGACGCAGTTCATCTCTCTGTTTTTTTGTAAGCTGCTTGGAGTCATTGAGCAACGGATGATAAAAATCTTTTGGTAAAATTACGGCGGCGGCATAAACAGGACCGGCAAGACATCCGCGTCCCGCCTCATCACATCCCGCCTCTACAACGTCCGGGTTCAAAAAAGGTTTAAGATTTGCCATTTGAAAAAAAGCAGCAGACGTTGTTGCGCTGCTGCTTTAAATTGATTTTCAGTTTATTAAAGTTGCGAAAGAAGTTTTTTTACAGCTTGCACAATTGCGCTGCCCTCGGCTTTTCCGGCAAGTTGCTTTGTTGCGGTTCCCATAACTTTTCCCAAATCGGAGATTTTAGTTGCTCCAACCGCTGCAATAATTTTCTTAAGCTCTGCTTCCAGTTCCTCTGCAGAAAGCTGTTTTGGAAGAAACCCCTCCATGTGTTTTGCCTCTGCCAACTCATTGTCTGCCAGGTCTTGGCGATTGTTCTGCTTATAAAGATCTGCGCTCTCATAGTGCTGCTTTACAAGTTTCTGAATCAACTTAACCACATCAGAATCTGCAAGCTCTTTTGCCGCTCCACCCGCCGCCGTCTTGGCAAGCAGAATTTCAGACTTCACAGCTCTAAGAGCCTCTAACTTAACCTTATCCTTGGCTATCATAGCAGCCTTGACCCCGTCCTGTATTTGTTGCTCTAAACCCATAATTTTTATTTTTTATCTCTGTCGCGACAGAAGTTATTTTCAACTATTTTTCTTCTTGTTTTGGCGCCGTTGATGTGATGTATAACTCTTTCATTTGAACATCATCAATATATGACGGAGCATCTGCCATCACGTCTCTGCCCATATTATTCTTAGGGAATGCAATGTAATCTCTGATTGTATCTTGTCCGCCAAACAAAGCGCAGAAACGGTCAAAGCCAAATGCAAGTCCGCCGTGAGGAGGTGCTCCAAACTTAAATGCATTCATCAAGAATCCAAATCTGTATTCCGCCTGCTCTTTTGTAAAGCCCAGAATTTCAAACATTCTGTGCTGAACTTTGGAATCATGAATTCTTATAGAACCTCCGCCGACTTCTGTTCCGTTGAGAACAAAGTCATAAGAATTTGCTTTTACTTCAGCCAAGCCATATTTATCATCTGAATAATATTTATCCATATCTTCAGGTTTTGGAGCTGTGAACGGGTGGTGCATTGCATAAAATCTTTGGGTCTCATCATCCCATTCCAGCAATGGGAAGTCATAGACCCACAATGGTTTATAAATACTGTTGTCTCTCAGTCCGAGACGGTTGCCCATCTCAAGTCTTGTGGTGCCAAGTGCAACTTGTGTCTTATGTTTGTCTCCGCACATTACTAGAATCAAATCATTCTCTTTGGCTTCAACAACTTCCGCTATGTTCTTTAATTCTTCCGGAGAGTAAAATTTATCAACGGAAGATTTAATACTTCCGTCTGTATTTAACTTTATGTAAATCAAACCTTTTGCTCCAACCTGAGGACGCTTAACCCATTCTGTCAGTTCATCAATTTGTTTGCGGCTGTAATCTGCACAGCCAGGAACGGCAATCGCCCCAACATATTTTGCACTGTCAAAAACGGAGAAGCCCTTGCCCTGAACATTTTTTGTAATCTCATGGATAAGCATCTCAAAACGCATATCGGGCTTATCTGAACCGTAATGTGCAAGTGCCTCATCATAAGGCATTCTCAGGAACGGCGCAGTAAAATCTTTATGCAGCACGGTTTTGAATAAATGCTTTACCAGACCCTCAAACATTTGCAGAACATCTTCTCTCTCAACAAAAGACATCTCACAATCTATCTGTGTAAATTCCGGCTGACGGTCTGTGCGCAAGTCCTCATCTCTGAAGCATCTTACAATCTGAAAGTAACGGTCATAACCCGCAACCATAAGCAATTGTTTAAATTGCTGCGGACTTTGGGGCAGAGCATAAAATTGTCCGGGGTTCATTCTGGACGGAACCACAAAATCTCTTGCACCTTCCGGAGTCGACTTTATAAGACAAGGAGTCTCAATTTCCATGAAATTATTGCCGTCCAAATATTTGCGAGCCTCAAGAGCCATGGTGTGTCTTAACATCAAGGCATTCTTAAGAGGGTTGCGGCGCAAATCCAGATATCTGTATTTTGCTCTTAAATCCTCTCCGCCATCTGTTTGGTCCTCAATTGTGAATGGAGGCGTAACGGCAGGGTTAAGAATTGTAAGTTTGCTAAGTTTAATTTCAATATCGCCAGTGGGTATTTTGGAGTTCTTACTTTGTCTTTCCGCCACAATCCCTTTTGCCTGAAGCACATACTCTCTTCCAAGCTGATTAAGTATATCTGTAACTTCCCTTGGTCCGTTATCATCTGTAACCAATTGAGTGATCCCGTATCTGTCTCTTAAATCCACAAAATTCAGACTTCCCATCTTTCTGATTCTCTGTACCCAACCGGCAAGCGTAACCTGTTTTCCGGCATCTGAAAGGCGCAATTCTCCGCATGTGTGTGTTCTGTACATATATTAAAATGTTAAATTTTATGCTTTATTTTTGAGCCCTCAAAGGTACTAAAAATTATATACCTTTGTAATAATCAACTAAATGAGGATGAGCAGATATAACAATAAGAGTATCAGTGCGGAAGGCGGAAAAAAGAAATACGGCCGCGGCAAACCTTTAAGACCTAACGGCGGGGTATGGGCTAAAAAAGCTTTGGGTCAGCACTTTCTGAAAGATGAATCCGTCGCGATGGATATAGTGGATGCCTTGCTTATCCCATATACAAAAGAGGATGAGATTGCTTATGATAAAGGGGAGCCGTACAAGGAGCAGATTAATGTTCTGGAGATTGGTCCCGGTACCGGAGTGCTTACAAAGTATCTGCTGGAGAATAAAAAAATAAAACTGGAAGTTGCAGAGATAGATGACGAGTCAATAGCATTTCTGAAATCCAAGTTTCCGCAACTGCTTTATACTCTGCAAAAAAGAGATTTTCTTACAATAGACCCTCATGATATTTTTCAGGGACAGTTTTTTATTATAGGCAATTTTCCGTACAACATCTCTTCTCAAATTTTCTTTAAGATTTTGGAGTACAGAGATTCTGTCCCTCAGGTTGTGTGCATGTTGCAAAAAGAGGTGGCGGAGAGGCTGGCTTCCGGACCCGGAAATAAATCTTACGGCATACTTTCCGTTTTGTTGCAGGCTTGGTATAACATTGAATATCTGTTTACTGTTGACAACACGGTTTTTATGCCGCGTCCAAAAGTTCAGTCTGCCGTAATCCGTTTAATTAGGAATGAAAGAAAATCCCTCGGCTGTGATGAGGAGCTTTTCAAAGCCATCATCAAGACCTGCTTCAACCAGCGTAGAAAAACTATTCGCAACTCCATAAAGCCGCTTTTAAATAAACTTCCGAGCGTTGGCGGTTCAAGCTCCTGTTCAGAAGGTTTAAGTTATGGTTCAGATGGTTCAAGTTTTGACTCAGAGGATTTAAGCTCCGGTTCAGAAAGTTCAAATAACGGTTTAGAGGATTTAAGATATGGTTCAGATAATTCAAGTTTTGATTCAGAGGATTTAAGCTCCGGTTCAGAAAGTTCAAATAACGGTTTAGAGGATTTAAGATATGGTTCAGATAATTCAAGTTTTGATTCAGAGGATTTAAGTTCTGGCATATCTAAGGATATAAGACTCGGGCGTCTTGAAGCTACCGATCTGCTGGATGCTCGTCCGGAACAGCTTGGTGTAGAAGATTTTGTAAAGCTTGCAAAAACCATCGGATAAATTTTTCAAGGTTTAAATCCGGATTAATGATAGCAAGGCAAAAAACCAGGCTGAATTTTCCAGTCTGGTTTTTTTCTTGCCCGTGCGTTTTGTGTGCCGTTAGCCGTATGCACCGCATCCAAGTAACACTTTTTTATTTTTTTAACCACAGCGGTGCATGCTTAACCCATTTCCCTTTTTCCGTGCTGCTGCTTCACTCAATCTGCACACTCAATCTGCACACTCAATCCGCACACTCAATCCGCACACTCAATCTGCACACTCAATCCGTACACTCAATTCGCACACTCAATCCGTACACTCAATCTGCACACTCAATCCGCACACTCAATCCGCACACTCAATCCGCACACTCAATCCGCACACTCAATCCGCACACTCAATCTGCATATTTCAGCCGCATTCATACTCTGCCACCATGCACCCCACCCCCCACCCCTCACACAGATCTTAGGATGCAGATTTTCTACCTCCGCTAGAGGGACCCAGAAAGGCTAAATTTTCCATACGTGATTATCAGCTACTTACAGCGGATTCTGATTTTCTCGTGTACTTTACACTTTGTCACACGCTGTTAATCAGCAAGTTACATTTTTGCCTTTCTGTGCATTCTGAGAGGGGTTGCAAAATGGCTCCTAAGAGTACATTTAGATGGGTTTGTTACGCAAGGGTACATTTATA
>Ga0172378_10001545_pt1 | contig 21349 bp, 20 predicted proteins | sample GrowelOW332metaG_FD_119755 | JGI IMG/M metagenome (GOLD analysis project Ga0172378, IMG submission 119755) | Groundwater microbial communities from an aquifer near a municipal landfill in Southern Ontario, Canada - Pumphouse #3_1 metaG | ecosystem: Environmental > Aquatic > Deep subsurface >... | reverse complement strand
CTCCCTTTTCCCGTCTCTATCGCAACTGGTTATTTCCCATGCTTGCTCAGATATTCAGCAACACCTTCGGCGCTTGGTTTCATTGCCTCGTCCCCTTTGTGCCAGTTGGCGGGGCAGACATCGCCGTATTTTTCGGTGAACTGCAGGGCATCAAGAACACGCAGTGTTTCATTCACGTCGCGACCGAGGGGCAGGTCGTTAATGGTGGCATGGCGGATGATCCCTTTACGGTCGATGATGAAGAGGCCGCGCAGAGCGATGGAGTTGTTTAGCAGGACGCCATATTTCTGTGAGATGGATTTGTCGAGGTCGGAGACCATCGGAAAACGGATGTCGCCGATACCACCGTTGTTCACCGGGGTGTTTTTCCACGCAAGGTGGGTGAAATGGGAGTCGATGGAGACGCTGATCACCTCACAGTTGGCGGTCTTGAAGGTATCAAGCGCCTTGTTGAACGCGATGATCTCCGAGGGGCAGACGAAGGTGAAGTCCATCGGATAGAAGAAGAGCATCACGTACCTGCCTTTGTAATCAGAGAGGGTGAAGTCCTCTTTGAAAGAGTTGTCTGGCATGACGGCGGTGGCGGTGAAATCCGGGGCGGGATTGGTTACTAACAGACTCATAATGTTCTCCTTGTATGGTTAAATGAAAAAAGGCCCTGCCGAATGGCAGGGCCTCATCAAAAAAACGATTTCTCATACGTCGAAGAAAGAGTCTTTCTCTGCTCCACAGAGTGGGCAGACCCAGTCTTCCGGGACATCTTCCCAGGCGGTACCAGGCTCTACACCGTTATCGGGATCACCAACTTCGGGATCATATATGTAGCTGCAGGGACATTCCATTTTTTTCATGTCTGCCATGTTGTTCTCCTTTTTTTTATTGATAATGATTCTCCAATACTACGCCGAAAACTATAGCATCTCCGAATTTGGAGTCAAGGAAAGAGTGGAAAATTTTCTCTCTTTCACTCCTGTTTTCTTATCTTTTATCGTAAAAAACAGTTTTATGCGCAGATGAACCCTCATGATATCCGCTTGAGAATCTCTTTGCACGGAATAAGGGCAGTGGCCGTGGCGGAAACGATGTTACCCGCAACGCCAGGACCATCGCCTGCCACAAAGAGACCGTGAACCTTTGTTTCAAGGTTGTTGTCTGTCGTGACTTGGGTGGCAAAAAATTTGATCTCCGGGGCGTAAAGCAGCGTTCCGTCATTGGCCACGCCAGGGATTATTTCGTTGAGCTGCTCAATGCCGTCTACAAGGTTGGTGAGAATTCGCTCCGGCAGGGCCATGGCGATATCACCGCAGGTGACGCTGGTAAAGGTCGGCTCTATGGAGCTGTGCCTCACCCGGTTCCAGGTGGAGCGGCGCCCGCGTTTGAGGTCGCCGAATCGCTGCAGGATCGGTTTGCCGCCGCCGATAAGGGTAGCCAGTTTGCCGATAGATTCGCCGTAGGCCTGGTTGTCTTCTACCGGGTTGTTGAGCACTACCTTGGAGAGAAAGGCGAAGTTGGTATTTTCACTCTTTTTCTCCATCAGCGCATGACCGTTGACGCAGACAAAGTCCTGATAGTTTTCCAGCGCCACAAAACCGCCGTAGTTGGTACAGAAGGTGCGGGTCTGGTCGTCATATTTCGCGGTCTGAATAAAGAAGGTCGGGTCGTAGATAATGGAACAGAGGTCCTGCATGATCTCGTTGTGTACCTCAACCCGCACGCCTACCTCAATGCCGCGCTGGCGGACGGTGATGCCCTGAGCCTGCACTACCCGTGCGACCCATTCCGCACCGACCCGACCAGGGGCGAGGATAACGTTGGGGGCGTGATATTCGCCTTTATTCGTCACCACTCCCACCACCGAGTTCTCTTTCACCAGCACATTGGTTGCTTCTTCCATACAGTGAAACTCCACTCCCTTCTCCTCCACATACTTCGCCATTTGGGTTATGTGCCTGGGCAGGTTGTCGCTTCCGAGGTGCTTCTGTTTGATGATGAGCAGATCAATGCCATGCTTGCGTGCCTCTTTGCGAATCTCTTCGGCACGGTTCATGTCGGTTGGATAGATGCAACCGTTCATACCGAAGTGGTTGTAGATCTCTTCGGTTTCGTTAATCAGCTCTTTCGCACTGGAGACTGACATGAACTGGGTGAGATCGGTCTTGCCAAGCTTATGGATAAAGTTGAGTTTACCGTCGGAAAAAAGCCCGGCGCCACCGATGCCGCAGAGAATATTACAGGGCTTGCACTTTATGCAGCCCTTATCTTTTATTGGACATTTGCGATCCTGCGGGGCACGTCCCTTCTCAATAACCAGAACACGCAGACTGGAGTGTTCGGCGAGGTACCAGGCGGCAAAAAGACCCGCAGGGCCGCCACCGACAATGATGACATCGTATTTGTCTGTCTTCTGCATGAGATACCTGCTGGAAAAAGGAAGGGCGGACTCTTGCGAGCCCGCCCGGGGAATTCAGCCTGTGCCGAAAGTATGCAGAGAGGGAATATCGTAAAATGCCCTCAGTCTTCCTGTTCCGGCGGAGCGGGTTTTTCTTCACTTATCGGTACATCCGGCATATCCGGCACATCCGGCCCAGTCGGCAAGCCATAGGCGAGGCACACCTTGTGCTCAATATCGGCCGCCATTACGGGGTTGTCCTTGAGAAAACGTTTTGCATTTTCACGGCCCTGACCGATGCGCTCGTTATTGTAGGAGTACCATGAGCCGCTTTTCTCCACAATCTCAAGATTGACGGCGAGATCGATCATATCACCGACTTTGGAGAAGCCTTCTCCGTAGATAATATCGAACTCCGCCTCTTTGAAGGGCGGTGCCATCTTGTTTTTTACCACCTTTACCCGGGTCCGGTTGCCGATCAGATCCTGGCCATCTTTGAGCTGGCCGATACGGCGAATATCAAGGCGGATGGATGAGTAGAATTTAAGGGCGTTACCGCCGGTGGTGGTTTCGGGATTGCCAAACATCACGCCGATTTTCATGCGGATCTGGTTGATGAAAATGAGGATGGTATTGCTGCGGCTGAGCACTCCGGCGAATTTACGCATCGCCTGGGACATCAGGCGCGCCTGCAGGCCGACGTGGGCGTCTCCGACGTTGCCATCAATTTCCGCGCGGGGTACCAGGGCTGCGACCGAGTCAATGACGATAACGTCTATCCCCCCGGAACGGATGAGGATTTCAGCGATTTCCAGCGCCTGTTCGCCGAAGTCCGGCTGGGAGACGAGAAGGTTGTCGATATCCACGCCGAGACGGGATGCGTAGCTGGTGTCGAGGGCATGCTCGGCATCAATGAAGGCTGCGGTGCCTCCCAGTTTCTGTGCTTCGGCGACGACATGCAGGGCGAGGGTTGTTTTCCCGGAGGATTCCGGGCCGTATACTTCAGTCATTCTCCCTTTGGGCAGGCCGCCAATGCCAAGGGCGATGTCGAGGCTCAAGGCACCGGTGGAAATGACCGGGACATTTGCATGCTCCTGACTGCCGAGGCGCATAATGGAGCCCTTGCCGAACTGGCGTTGAATTTGTGAGATAGCGTTATCGACGCTGCTCATCTTATCTTTGGGAGCTGCTGCCATGGGATATCCTCCTGTAATTGTTTATGGGGACCTTGAATAATCGCCCATCTTCTTCGTTACAGTCAAAAATTTATCCTCCGACAAAGCGAGGAACGAGACGTCGAAGTATGCGTTAGACTCCGATATCAAACAGATGCCTGTGGTAAATTTTCTCCTGTGTCTTGAATATGAACGAAATACAAAATTATTCGAGTTTCCCGGTAAAAAATTTATCCTCGGAATATTCCTCAGCCGCGCAGGTGGCGGCGCACCATGTCGAGGGCCGTGAAGGCGGTGAGCAGGCGAATCTGTCGACGGTTGCCGGTGAAGGAACAACGCTTCACTTCAATGCCGGTTTTATCCGCCATGGCAACATAAACAGTACCCACCGGTTTCTTTTTGCTGCCACCACCGGGGCCGGCAATGCCGGTCACGGCAAGGCTGATGTCAGCACCGCTGAGCTGGCGGATGCCCTGAGCCATGGCGTCAGCCACCTCATGGCTTACCGCGCCGACCCGTTCAATGAGCGCCGGGTCAATCCCGAGAAGTTTACTTTTTATGTCGTTGGAGTAGGAGATCACGCCGCCGAGGAAAAAGGTGGAGCTGCCGGGCACATTAGTAATCATTTGCCCGATCAGCCCGCCGGTGCAGGATTCTGCCGTAGCAAGCGTCAGCTTCTTCATCTTCAGCAGATGTCCGGTGACAATCTCCATGGAGTCGCGGTCGTAGCCGAAGATTGCATCTCCGAGGGCAGATTCAATGGCGGCTGCGGCGGTGGCAAAGGCGTCATTGGTTTCGCACTCTTCCGGGTCGCGGACGGTTAGATTGACATGCACCTCCGGAAAGACGGGGTAGTATCCCACGTGGGCGTTGGGGTGGAGTGACAGTCTGGCAATCCGCTGGTTCACCTCAAGTTCATCCATATTAAAGACGCGAAAGAGCCGCTGACAGGTGGAGAGTCGATAGTTGCTGCCGAGAGTGGGCAGTTTCGGCAGCACCTCTTCCTCCATCAGCAGCCGCATCTGTTCCGGAATGCCGGGCAGAAAGAAGATCGGCCGTGTATTGAAGACCAGCAGATAACCTGACATCTGGCGACTGGGGTCGAAGGGAATTGCTCCCTGCGGCAGCAGGGCCAGTTTTTCAAGTCCGGCGGGCAGGGCCCCGTGTTCCACGCCCACGTGGGAACGGATGGCAGTGAGGACGGCGGCGTTTTTCTCGGTGGGCAGATTGAAAGCCGAGCAGACTGCGTCGGTGGTGAGGTCGTCGTCGGTGGAGCCGAGTCCGCCGGTGACAATGATGGCGTTCGCCCGGCGCAGAGCACGTTTGATTGCCTCACCGATCTGATGAGGGTCGTCTCCGATGGTGTTCATGGCGCAGATATCATAGCCTGCTTCGAAGAGCTGTCGGGCTGCATATCCACTGGTGGTGTTACGGATTCGACCGGAGGTCAATTCATCGCCGATGGCGATAATTTCAATCTTGCGTGGTGACTCGTTTTTCATCTGCTGTTCCTCTCCGTGATTCTTATTGGTATCTTGAAGAACCTCGTATTCCGTTCATATTCGATGTTCCCTTATGGGTACCTTGAATAACCCGTCTTTCAGGGAATAATTTCACCGTGAACTATACCATCTTCCAGCGTATTCAACCGGGTTTTCAACCGGCTGCGGAGCAGGGAGTCATCTCCGATTGCGCGGATATCAACATAGTTGTCAGTAAAACCCTTGAGGTTGCCGCTGTGATCTCGTCTGCCCTCGAAGATCACCGGGTGAATTGTACCAAGCTGGCTTTTATAGAAGGCCTGTTTCCGCTGCCCGCTCAGTTCGCGGAGTATGGCCGCGCGCCGTTCCTTCTCGGCCTGTGGCACCTGGTCCGGCAATTCAGCGGCACGGGTGCCAGGGCGTATGGAGTAGGGGAAGACGTGCAGATAGGTAAAGTCAAGACTCTCAAGGAATTGTACCGCGCGGGTAAAATCGGCTTCGGTCTCACCGGGAAAACCCGCAAGAATATCTATGCCGATGGCAAGGCCGGGAATATGCCGGTGGCAGTTTGCAATGACCTCTCGGAACTGCGCCGTGGTGTAGCGGCGGTTCATCGCCTTGAGAATTGTGTCGCAGCCGCTCTGCAGGGGGATGTGCAGATGGGGCTGGATGCCGGAGCGGTTGGCCATCAGCGACAGCAGGGCGTTGTCAATCTCTACTGGTTCAAGGGAGCTGATACGGAAGCGAAGCTGAGGCAAACTTGCCGTGAGGACGTCGAGCAGAGAAACAAGGTTCTCCTGCGGCTTGAGATCAGCACCGTAGAGACCGAGGTGGATGCCGGTGAGCACCAGTTCGAGATGGCCGGAATTCGCGAAGGCGCGTGCCTGTTCCACAACCTCCGCCATCGGCAGACTGCGGCTCGGGCCTCGGGTGTAGGGCACGATGCAGTAGCTGCAAAAGGCATTACAGCCGTCCTGGATGCGCAGATAGGCGCGGGTGCGGCGGGCAAAGCGGGTCATCGGCAGGCGGGTGACCTCGCGGGCCTGCATGATGTTGCCGACGTCGCTGTGGTGGGTACCCGCAATGGCGTTGGCTGCGAGGCTGTCTTTGTGATTATTCCCGTAGATGGAGAAATTGCGACCGTGCAGTTCCTCCATCTTCTCCAGCTCCTCGTGAGCCTCTTCGGCGTGGCAGCCGGTGATGTAGATATCGGCCTCCGGGTTTTTTCGCAGCAGGTGGCGCAGTTTCTGCCGCGACTGGGCAGAGGCGTGGGCGGTTACGGTGCAGGTGTTAAGGATAATGATGTCTGCAGTATCCTTTTCAGAAGAGACGGGTATCCCCGCATTTTCCAGAGCCGCGCCGATGGCGGCCGATTCCAGCTGGTTAACCTTGCAGCCGAGGGTGGTAATAATTGCTTTCTTCATATTTCTCTTATGGGGACCTTGAAGAACCTTGTTTTTCGTTCATATTCGAGGCACAGAAGGAGATTTCTTTCAGCTCTCTTTGATTCCGGAGTCTAACGCTACCTCGACGTCTTGTTCCTCGCTTTGTCGGAGGATAAATTTTTGACTGTAACGATGGCTGAGTGATTATTCGATGTCCCCTGTTGAATGACTCCCGAGCCGATAACCTCTTCCCCGTTGTAAAGGACAGCAAACTGCCCTGGGGTAACGGCCCGCTGCGGCTCAGAAAAGAGTAACCGGCCGCAGTTGTTGCCATTCAGGGTGAGGCGGGCAGGGGCCCCACGGTGGGTGTAGCGGATTTTGGCCAGGTATTCGCCCTCAACCGGAACCTCTCCGCTGAACCACTGTATTTCGGCCAGCTTAATTTCACTGCACAGCAAATCCCTGTCCCGCCCGACAATTACCTCATTTTTCTCCATATCGAGGGCGATGACATAGAGAGGTGCAGAGCTGGCGATACCAAGTCCCCGTCGCTGACCGATGGTGTAGCGGTGGACTCCGGCGTGGCGTCCCAGCTCGTTGCCTTCGGTATCGATAATGACGCCGGAAGGGGCAGTGTCCCGCCGATCCTCAAGAAAAGTGCTGACGCTGATATTTTCAAGGAAACAGATGTCCTGGCTCTCTTTGCCGCGGAAGTCTGTGAAACCGTGTGCCTCGACGAAATCGTAGATATCACTCTTTGCCATCTCGCCAAGGGGAAAGATCACCCGGCCGAGTTGCTGCTGACGGAGACGGGCGAGGAAATAACTCTGATCCTTGCGTTGATCGACACCCATCAGCAGACGGCAGGGCGTGCCGTGGAGCAGTCTGGCGTAGTGCCCGGTGGCGATTGTGTCCACCCCGGCGGCAATCATGGCATCAAGAAAAAGACCGAACTTGATTTTCAGGTTACAGATGACGCAGGGATTGGGTGTGCGGCCACTGAAATAGCTGTTGGCGAAGTAGGAGACAACGTTCTCTTCAAAAGCGGCGGAAAGGTCGATAACGCGCAGCTCGACTCCTACCCGCTCCGCAACCTGCTGCACTCTCTCGAGCTGCTGTTCGAAATCGGGCTGGGCAAGGCGCATAAAGAAACCGCGCAGATTTTCTGTACCGTATTTCTCTTTCAGGATAAGGGCTGTGGCGGTGGAGTCTACGCCGCCGCTCATGGCGATGCCTGTGATCTGGCCGGGCTGATGGATGCTCATGGGGATAGTGGAGGGTAGAAGATGGATGTGCTATAGTATAAAGACATTCTACCTGCCGCACGTTGGAAAGGAAAGTGGTCTAAGATAAATTTGCTGTATTTTTCCGTCAAGGGTGTGTTTTTTTTCACCGCGAAGAACGCGAAGGAAGGCAAAAACAGATCAACCCGTGGATACCTTGAAACAGCTTGTATTTCGTTCATATTCGAGGCACAGGAGGGAATTTACCACAGGCATAACTTTGATCTCGACGTATAGCGCTTATCTCGACGTCTCGTTCCTCGCTTTGTTGGAGGATAAATTTTTTACTGGAACGAAGAAGATGGGCGATTATTCAAGGGGTCCTGATTACAATTATATCTTTTCCCTGTGTCAGGAAAAAGTTGAAAAAAGATTGTATAACGAACCTTGAGCACCTATCTTTCCCCCTGGCTCCTAACGAAAATCCGCATCCTTATCCTCTTTCAGTAAAATCACCATGCCAATTAAAATACCCGAACTTCTTGCCCCTGCGGGCAATCTTGAGAAACTTGTCACTGCCATACACTACGGTGCTGATGCCATTTATCTTGCCGGAAAGCAGTATGGTCTGCGGGCGCGGGCCGGGAATTTTACTGAAAAGGAGATGGCGGAGGGGATAGCCTTTGCCCATGGGGCCGGAGCAAAGGTTTATGTGACGGTCAATATCTTTGCCCACAATCAGGACTTTATCGGTCTGGCTGAATATCTCCATGAAATTGCCGGGCTTGGCGTGGACGGAGTAATTATTGCGGATCCCGGTGTTCTCGCTGTTGCCAGGAGAGAGGTCCCGCAACTGCCGGTGCATCTCTCTACGCAGGCCAACGTCACCAATATGGAGTCAGCACGCTTCTGGCAGGAACAGGGCGTTGTCCGTCTCAATCTCGCGAGGGAGTTGTCGTTGAAGGAAATTTGCGGAGTCCGTGCCGGCGTCGACTGTGAGCTGGAAATTTTTATTCACGGTGCCCTCTGCATTTCTTATTCTGGTCGCTGCATGCTCTCCAGCTATCTCACCGGTCGTGATGCCAACCACGGTGCCTGTGCCCATCCCTGCCGCTTTAATTATGCGCTGATGGAGGAGAAGCGGCCCGGTGAGTATTATCCCGTAGAGGAGGATGAACGCGGCACCTATATCTTCAACTCTCGTGATCTCTGCCTGCTTGAGATGCTGCCGCAACTGGTGGCGGCAGGAGCTGATTCCCTGAAGATTGAAGGGCGGATGAAGTCCATCTTTTATGTGGGAGGTGTGGTGCGGGCCTACCGTGCCGCGCTGGATTACCTTGCCGCGCTGCCCGAGTCTGCCTGGGATCTACCCGAGCTGATCAAGATGCCGGGATATCTGATGGAGGAGGTCTCCAGTCTCGGCACACGGGGGACGACGGAAAATTTCATCAAGGGGCGGCCTGGCAGTTCGGAGATGATCTACGATTCCTCGCGCATGGAGCAGGTCTATGAGCCGATTGCGGTGGTGCGCAAAGCAGGGGAACAGCCGTTTGTAGAGATGCGGAACACTGTATTTCCCGGTGAGGAAATTGAATATATGGGCAGGGCATTTGCTGAAAGGCAGGTGGTGAAACTTGTTGCTCTGCGTAACGAAGAGGGGGAGGTGATGGAGAAGGCCAATCCGGGGAATCGGCTCTTTTTGGAACTGGAGCATCCGGTTGTGGTAGAGCCGCTGGGGATCTTCCGCCGCAACCGGGATGTGTGACACCCTCAGTGATTGCTTTGCCCGTTTGGATTTTTCTGCTCAAGCAGTTCCATTTTCATGTTCCACAGCTTCTGTGAAAGATCGACGGTGTAAATATGAGGATTGACCAGCCGCAGAATTTCTTCCGGCAGGGTTGCCATCTCTGTCTGGGCATTTTTGCAGATTTCTGGCAGGGTCGGGTTTTTATAGACCAGCTCTCCAGCGAGGAAAACAGGTACCTGCAGCTCTTTCACCCGGAAGTTCTCCAGCGTTCTGGTTTTCCAGGGATACTGCGGATGAAAAATCGTGCAGGGTTTATCTTCTGCTATCTCTTCTTGCTTCAACATGATGAGATCTGCGAGGGCATGGTCGTTCTCGCGGTCGTAAAAGCGGAGGGTCTTTTTAAAAGAGGGATTGGTTATCTTGGCAATGTCTTCACTGATCTTGATTTTTGGGATTATTTTCCCCTGTTCCTCAATCCCGGCCAGTTTATAGACCCCGCCGAATACCGGGCAGGATTTGGCGGTGATCAGGTTTTCTCCCACACCAAAAGTGTCCAGCGGAGCATCCTGCTGAATGAGTGATGCAATGACGGTTTCATCAAGGCTGTTGGAGGCGATGATTTTACAGTCGGGATATCCCGCTGCGTCGAGCATTTTCCGTGCCTGTTTGGAGATCCACGCGAGGTCGCCGGAGTCGAGACGGATGCCTTTCGGCCTCTTGCCGAGAGGGGTCAGCACCTCATCAAAAACTTTGATAGCGTTGGGCACACCCGATTTCAGGGTGTTGTAGGTGTCTACGAGCAGGACACAGTTATCCGGGTACTGTTCGGTATAGTCTTTGAAGGCCTCATATTCTGAGGGGGCGAGCTGCACCCAGCTGTGCGCCATGGTGCCGAGGGCGGGCATGCCAAACATCTTTTCGACGAGCAGGGTGGAGGTTCCGATTGCTCCGCCGATCCACGCCGCGCGGGCACCATAAATGGCGGCATCCGGTCCCTGGGCACGACGGGCCCCGAACTCCATCACGCCGCGTCCTTCGGCGGCCCGGACGATACGGCTGGTCTTTGTGGCGATGAGAGACTGGTGGTTGATGGTGAGCAGCACCATGGTCTCGATGATCTGGGCGTCGATTACCGGCGCACACACCGTAACCAGAGGCTCGTAGGGAAAGGCGATGCTGCCCTCCGGCATGGCGTAGATGTCACCGCGCCAGGTGAAATTGCGCAGGTAGTCGAGGAAACCGGAATCGTTTATCCCTTTACTGTGCAGCAGCTCCAGATCTTCTTCCGAGAAGCTGAGATTCTGGATATAATCAATGACCTGCTCCAGCCCCGCGACAATGACATAACCACCGTTATCCGGGATGGAGCGGAAAAACATATCGAAATAGACGTTTTTGTCACGATACCCTTTGCGAAAATAACCGTACGCCATGCTGAACTGGTAGAAATCAGAGAGCATGGAGAGATTTCTGGAATTCATTGAATTGTGTTTTGAAGTTGGGGAGTTGTCTCCCTGATGAAAGTCCCGGAGAGAGTGGTATTTTTGTTTACCATGGGGGATACTCTGTTATTGTGCAAGAAGTTTGAAAAAAATCACTGAAAAAGGGAGACGGAATGTCAATACGGGCGCTGGCCAGGGATGTCTATAAGGCGGTACAAGCGGTGGAGACACTGAATAAAAAGCTGGAGGCGACAGCGCCGGAGCAGGAAGACTCGCTGCGTCGGGAGCTCCAGATGGCTGAGAAAGAGCTGGCAATATTGCGGCGCATGCTTGCCGGGGAGAAGGAGAACGGCGAGTTTCGCAAAAAATTCTCCGGGTTTGGAGGCTTGTAAGCGGTGTCGTACAGGATGTCGGTTTCTCGGGTTTTTTACAGATCATCGCTTTCAACATAGGCGTAGGCGCTGTGGTTGTGAATCGACTCAAAGCTCTCCGCGCTGGCGGTGAACCAGGTGATCTCCTCGTGGCGCAGTGCTGTTTCAGCCACCTTGCGCACCACGTCTTCCACAAACATTGGATTATTGTAGGCCCGTTCCGTCACATATTTCTCGTCGGGACGTTTGAGCAGGGAGTAAAGCTCGCAGGAGCCACAGGCTTCCACCAGCTCAATAAGCTCTTCCGCCCAGATGAATTTTTTGAAGCGGACATTGAGTTTCACCTCCGCCCGCTGATTGTGCGCACCGGCGTCGCTGATCTCTTTGGAACAGGGACAGAGGGTGGTAACTGGCACAGTGACGCCGAGGATGAATCCAGAATCTTCGCCAATGCCGCCAGAAAAGCTGACCTTGTAATCCATCAGGCTGTGGGTGCCGGTGACGGGGGCCTGCTTGTCGATAAACCACGGGAACTCCATTGACAGGCGAACGCTGCGGGCACAGAGTTCCTCCTGCAGGCGCGGGAGCAGTTCCCGAAAACTCTGGATGGAGATATTATCGAGGGACTCGCCAATGAGCACCCTGGCGTGGTCAACATAGTCTGTTCCTGCTCCTTCGCGCAGTTCAGCGTGCATGGAGATCGTGGCGATGGTGTGCTGCAGGCCACCGCCCCTCTGGCGCACCTGAACGGGGGTCTGCAGATCAGAGAGGCCGACGGTGCTGATGTTCATGGTTTCAGTGTTCATGGGGAGTTTAATTACCCCGTTCCCGGGTGATCGACAATCATTTTTTCCGCAGAGCGTGTTGGGAATTTGGCATGCTTTTCACTTTCGTTCCGTGTATTCTAAAGGGTTTTATCAATCTCTGACCGGGGGGCAGGACTATGACTGAAAAGGAATTGAGCTCCGTCCGTATTGACAAGTGGTTGTGGGCTGCACGTTTTTTCAAAACCCGTTCGCTGGCCGTAAAGGCTGTGACCGGGGGAAAGGTTCATCTCAACGGGAACCGGGTGAAGGCTGCCCGCGCCGTGGAAGCGGGGGATAGCATGACCATCACCATCGGGACCTCCGAGTATCATGTCTCTGTGCTTGCCCTCTCCGAACGGCGCGGCGCGGCGACCATGGCCCGGCAGTTGTATGAGGAGTCCGAAGAGAGTATCAGGGCGCGGGAAGAGCAGAGAGAGATGCGCAGGATGGCCAATGCCGGAATCTCGGAGTCGGCCGGACGGCCGGATAAGCGAAATCGCAGAAAGATTCGAGAATTCATTCGTAAAAATTAATACATGGAGTGAAGCATGGCAAAGATAGAACGGGCAATTATCAGCCTGACTGATAAGTCGGGAATTGAAGATTTTGCAAAGAAACTGGTTTCCTTCGGAATCGAAATTCTCTCCACCGGAGGCACGGCGAAAAAGCTGCGGGGTGCGGGTCTTACGGTGATGGACGTGGCCGAATTTACCGGCTTTCCCGAGCTCCTTGACGGCCGGGTGAAAACCCTTCATCCGCGGGTGCATGGCGGTATCCTCAATCAACGTGCCAATCCTGAACATCAGCGGGAGTGTGCTGAGCACGGTCTGAAAAATATCGACATGATCGTGGTTAACCTCTACGCCTTTGAAAAGACGGTGGCCGATCCGAAATGTTCCCTTGAAGATGCCATTGAAAATATTGATATCGGCGGGCCGTCCATGCTCCGCGCTGCGGCAAAGAATTTCCGTGATGTGACGGTGGTGGTTGATCCTGAAGATTATCCGCTTATCCTTGACGAACTGAAAATGAACAGCGGTACTACGCTGCGTACCCGTTTTTATCTGATGCGCAAGGTTTTTGCCCTGACCGCAGCCTACGACACCGCCATCTCCAACTGGCTCAAGAATGTGAATGTCAACTCCGAGCAGTTTGACGAAAAGTGAGGCGCCCATGCTGAAAATTGCAGTGCTTCTCTCGGGAAGCGGACGAACGCTGGACAATTTCCACCAGCATATTGAGCAAAAGAATCTTGATTGCCGCATTGAAGTGGTGATCTCCAATGTGGCTGATGTCCTGGGCATAGATAAGGCGCGGAACTATGGTTATCCGTCATTCTATGCCGGGGACAGCGAGTCGATTAACCGTATTCTTGCGGATTTCGAGGTGGATGTCATCTGTCTTGCAGGATTCATAAAGCTCTATCAACCGCCTGCTGAGATGAAACGGGCAGTGGTCAACATTCATCCCTCGCTGATTCCGAGTTTCTGCGGCGCAGGTTTCTATGGCCATCATGTGCATGAGGCTGTGCGGGCGAAGGGCTGCATGGTCAGCGGCTGCACGGTTCATTTTGCCAACGATCATTTCGATGACGGACCGATTATCTGGCAACAGGCAGTACAACTCGACTGGGACGACGATGCGGACTCCATCGCCGGTAAAGTCTTTGCCGCTGAATGCGAGGCCTTTCCGAAGGCATTGCAGCTTATAAATGACAGAGGGACTGAATTCTTCTGGAAGAGGGTGGGGCAATGAGTAACAGAATACTGATGACAAAGGAGGAAATTGAGCTGGCTGTTCAGCGAATCGGTCTACAGATACTTGAGGACCACCACAGCCCGCAACGTATTGGTATCGTGGGGATTTATACCTGCGGTGTCTCTATCGCCCGGTGTCTGCACGCCTTTATTGAAAGGACTATGGGGATGTCGGTGGAGAGTGGCTCGCTGGACATAAATCTCTATCGGGATGACTGGTCACTGATGAGCCAGAATCCGGTGGTGAAAACTACCGATATCCTCTTTGATGTGAATGGCAGGGAGATTATCCTGGTGGATGACGTCATTTTCACCGGGCGCACCATCCGTGCCGCACTCGATGCAATTATGGATTTCGGTCGGCCGGCGAACATTCAGCTCGTCGCACTGATCGACAGGGGCGGCCGAGAGCTGCCCATCCAGCCGGACTATTGCGGACAGAAATTCAGCGTGCCGCAGGGCAGTAAAATAAACGTAATTATGGACACTGGTGATGATGGTCATATCACCAGCGGAGAGGTTGTCATTGAAGATTGAATTGCTTGCCCCGGTGGGAACACTGGAAAACTTTCAGGCGGCGCTGAACGGCGGTGCCGATGCCGTCTATGTCGGTGCACCAAAATTCAACGCGCGCAATCCGGCGCGGGAACTGACTCACGGTGAGATTCAGGCGATCGTAGACCGCAGTCATGAACTGGGGAAAAAGGTCTATTTTGCCGTCAACAGTCTTATCATGGAGAGCGAACTGCCGGAGGTAATTGCCAGTCTTGCTCTCTTCGAGAAGATGGGCCCGGATGCCTTGATCGTGCAGGACTTTGGCCTCGTTACTCTGGCCAGGCGCCACTTTCCAGAACTGAAGCTGCATGGCTCCACCCTGATGACGGTACACAACTCCGAAGGAGTACGTGAACTGCAGGAGCTCGGTTTTGAACGGGCGGTGCTGGCGCGAGAACTCACCCTGAAAGAGATTGAGACCATCGCTTATCGCAGTGCTGGTATGGAGCTGGAGATTTTTATCCATGGCGCCATGTGCTTCTCCTTTTCCGGTCTCTGTATTTTTTCCTCTTACCTCGGCGGACGCAGCGGTCTGCGCGGGCGCTGTGTGCAGCCCTGTCGTCGTGCCTACAGCACGGCGCAGACCGGCCGTAATGATCGGAGCGGCAGGGAGAAAACGAAACAGGGCAAATATCTTTTTTCCATGAATGACCTCAACGGGCTCGAAGCGGTCAGTACGCTTGCGCAGCTCGGAGTCTCCTCGTTGAAGATTGAGGGACGGCTGCGCTCTGCCAACTATGTGGAGACGGTGGTGCGTGCCTATCGTACGGTGCTCGATGCCCTGCAGGAAGATGGCAGTGAAGGGCCGGATTTCCCGCAGGCCCTGGCCGAAGGCGAGCGCCTTTCCGAGATGGCTCTGAGCCGGCGGACGTACCCCGGTTATTTTTTCTCTCCGCAACCGGCAGATGCTATTACGCCGGTGGTCTCCGGCAACATGGGAACCCACCTCGGCCGCTTTACGGCGGTGAAAATGGGCGGCGGCATGCCCGTCTGCCGTCTCACCCTGCAGGGGTCTCTGCGATGCGGAGATCGGCTGCGACTTCATCTGGAACCCTCTGGCGAACGTGTCGCCTTTCGTCTCAAGCAGCTCTTTGTCGGCGCTGAGGAACGAGAGGAGGCAGTAAAAGGGGAGCGTGCCTCGCTGCAGCTGCCGCCGAATTTCATCGCACCGGAAACGGGCCATGTCGAGGTCTTTCGCGTAGACGGTGCACCCGTTCCCTTTGATGCCGGGGGGATGCATCTGAAGGAAGCGCAGGAGAAGGTGGATACCTTTACCGCCTCCCGTCGGCGGGATGTGGAGAGCCTCGTTGAAGAGGTCGGTTACGGTCAGGAACAGTTTCTTGAGGAGCCCCCCAGAGGACGCCAGCGTGAGCGTCTGCGTGGGAAGGGTCTTGGCGTGGAGTGGTGGTTGAAGATTGACCATCCCGAAGTGCTCTCCTGGCGCTTTCCTTTCGATCCTGATCGGCTGCTGCTTTCTTTTGAGAAAAAACTGCTTCTCCTCGCCGGGAAGTTGCGGCGTGATCTGGGCAAGCGCTCGCGCAGTGTTGTCTGGGCGTTGCCGCCCCTTTGCATGGAGAATGATCTGGTTCGGATACGGAAACAGATCAATGTGCTGATCCGCACTGGTTTTCGCAGTTTTCAGCTCAGTCATCCCTCTCAGTTTCGGCTCTTTGGCGGGGAAAAGGTTCACCTCTTCGGCAATTATACGCTTAACGTGATGAATTCGATGACCGCACAGTTTTACGCGGAACAGGGAATTGAGGGCGTGCTGGCCTCCATCGAACTGGATCGTACCAGTCTCGGCAGACTGCTTGACGGGGTGCGCGAAATGGGAGGGAGAAAACCGACCATCGGTATGCAGATATATGGTGCGCCCGCGCTCTATACCTCACGGCTGAACGCCCCCTTTCCTCTGGAGAAGGAGCTGCTCAGTCCCCGGGATGAACCCTTTGTGGTGCATCGTAAAGAGGGTTTCACCGTTACCTGTCCGACGCGGCCTTTTTCTCTGCTGCCCGCAGTTGAGGAGTTGAAGACCCTCGGGGTGAACTATTTTGTTGTGGATACCTGCGGTCACAGCCGGAAAAAGGATTTGGAAGAGCTCTCCGCCAGACTCTCCGGCAACGGGCGCTATGGAAAACTTTCCACCTTTAACTATCTCGGCAAACTGGAGTAGAGACAAGGCGTGCCTTGTCTTTGCACCACCGCTGGAATTACTGCTCCGTGTTGATTTTCTCAAGCGGCGCAGTGATTCCAACGTTGCCATCACGACCGATTAATCGGCTTGTTGCACTATTATTTTTTATTCGTTTACAATTACCGCTACAGTTATGTTTCCGTCTCCGTAGAGACAAGGCATGCCTTGTTTAATCATCGCTGAAATTACCGTTTTGTGTTGATTTTTTGTAGACGGTTTCTCAATCCCGGCGTTACCATGGTGAATCCCATTATTTCAATTTCGGAATCCCCCGTCTGTTGAGGCATTGTGCCATATCCGGGCTGTTTTCCCATTACCACCACCGTTAGCTGTCACCACCCCGTAGAGACAAGGCATGCCTTGTCTAACCACCAACGCGAGAATCATCTCGCCATACCAATTCCCCACAAACAGCGGCGCAATTGTACCCCCAAGAGAGAAAGGCAGGCGGGTTGGAGTTGTGACATCAATGACCAGTGAATGTGAGGTTTGTGCAGGGGCTTTCGGGTGAAAAAAGCGCATCTCTCCAAAGAGGTATGCGGAGATCCCCTTTTCTTCGTGTAAACGGTGAATGGAAGGAAGCAGTGAAGTTCAAATATCTACTTGACCTTATCGTCTAAAAAGTGTAAAAAACGCTCTTTCATACATTCAATTGCACACAGTGGCAGCTGTTACCCCGCAGGGGACTGTTTTTGTGTGCCTGTAAATCCCCGCGGGGTATCTTAAAAAGGAGTTAAACGTGGCAAATCACAAGTCAGCTGAAAAAAGAAATCGTCAAGCTCAGGCTAGTCGCCTGCGCAATCGCGCTAATAAATCTGTAATGAAAAACGCTGTCCGCAACTTCCGTGAAGTTGTTGCTGCAGGAACTGTTGAAGAGTCCGTAGAAGCTCTGCGCAAGGCTACCAGTGTTATCGCTACAACTGCCCGCAAGGGCACTATCCCGAAGAAAACTGCTTCGCGGAAAGTTTCTCGTCTGGCAAAAATGCTTAAGGCGAAGGAAGCCCCGGTGGAAGTCGCAGCATAAGGTTTTCGGTTCCATGAGTGGTATGGTTTTATAAGGCCATGAAATCTTTGTGATTTCATGGCCTTTTTTATGTATAGTTATCGACGGGAACAGCGAATAATCAGTCTTTCGCCCATCTTCTTGTTACAGCCAAAAATTTATCCTCCGACAAAGCGAGGAACGAGACGTCGAGATATCGAACATATGCCTCCGGTAAATTTCTTTCTGTGCCTTGAATCTGAACGAAAGACAAGGTTTTTCAAGAGTCCCTGAACTGCAGTTTTCTCTTTTCCTTTCAACGCGATACTGTCATGCCAATAGTTCCCGATTCCAGCACATTTATCGACAAGAGCCGCAAAGGCGGGCTGGTGCCCATCTCTTTAGAGGTGATTGCCGACCTTGATACGCCGCTGACGCTCTTTTCCAGAATTCAGAAGGAGAGCAGCCACTGTTTTCTCTTCGAGAGTATGCAGGGCGGTGAGAAGTGGGGCCGCTTCTCCTTTATCGGTTTCGACCCTCTTGTCACCTTTACCTCGCAGGGCGAACAGATTCATATCAACGAATTCTTTAACGGCACAGCGAAGGAGAAAGATTTCTCCGGGGATGCCCTTGAAGCACTGCAGGAGCTGCTTGCTTCCTGTCGGGCACAGGTGGCACCGGAGCTGCCAAGATTTTCCGGCGGAGCGGTGGGGTTCCTGGGCTACGACATGGTCCGCTTTATGGAGGAGCTGCCGAGCAGTAAACCGCAGCACGACCTGCCGGATTCCTCTTTCATGATTCCCCGCTTTATCCTCGCCCACGACAACTTCAAGCAGACGCTTACCATTATCTGCTGGGTGCGGGTTGATGACGGTGATGCCGCCGTGCTGTACAAAGAGTCGGTGCAGGAAGTGGAGCGCATTGCAGCACTCCTGCGCAAGCCGGTAGACGACAGCCTCTTTACCGATTCTGCGAAAGGATACCCGGCTCATGAGTTTACCTCCAACTTCAAGAAAGAGGAGTTTGAGGCAATGGTTGAGAAGGCGCGGGAATATATCCTCCAGGGGGATATTATCCAGGTGGTGCTCTCGCAATGCTTTCACACCATCACAAAGCTCTCGCCGATGGTGCTCTACCGGGCACTGCGCCATATAAATCCCAGCCCCTATCTTTTTTATCTGCAGATGGGAGATATCCTGCAAATCGGTTCTTCACCGGAGATTCTGGTGCGCAAGGAGGGTCGTGAAATTTACCTGCGGCCCATTGCCGGGACGAGAAAGCGTGGTGCGACCCTTAAAGAGGATCTTGCCCTGGAGAAAGAGCTGCTGGCCGATCCCAAGGAAATCGCTGAGCACATGATGCTGGTGGACCTTGGTCGTAATGACGTTGGCCGGGTAGCCAAACCTGGACAGGTCTGGATGGATGACCTGCTGGTCATCGAACGCTACAGTCACGTCATGCATATCGTTTCCGGGGTTCGTGGTGAGATTGCCGATGGCCTGGATCAGTTTGACGTGCTTAAGGCGAGTTTCCCCGCCGGAACGGTGAGCGGGGCGCCGAAGATTCGTGCCATGCAGATTATTGATGAGCTGGAGCCGGACCGTCGCGGACCCTATGCCGGTTCCGTGGGGTATTTCGGGTTCTCCGATAATATGGACTTCTGTATTACTATCCGCACCTTTGTTATGAAGGGGGAGGATCTCTGGATTCAGGCGGGGGCGGGAATCGTTGCCGATTCTGTGGCGGAGAAGGAATATGAAGAGACCGTCAACAAATCCCTCGGCCTGCGCCGGGCGGTAGAACTGGCTGAGAGGGGATTCTGATATGCTGCTTGTTATTGACAACTACGATTCATTTACCTGGAATATCGTACAGGTTATTCACGCCGCTGCACAGGCGGAGGGACGCAGTGAGGATATCCGCGTTTTCCGTAACGACAAGATTACCCTGCAGGAAATTGAGGCGCTGAAGCCAGCCCGGTTGATGATTTCTCCAGGTCCCTGTACTCCGCTTAAGGCGGGGATTTCGGTGGAGGCGATCCGTCACTTTGCTGGTAAGGTCCCTATTCTTGGCGTCTGCCTTGGTCACCAGTCAATGGCGGTTGCTTTTGGCGGCAAGGTTGTGCGTGCCGAGCGTTTGATGCATGGCAAAACCAGCCCGATAAGCCATGACGGCAGGGGAATTTTTGCCGGGATGGAAAGCCCCTTTGAGGGGATGCGTTACCACAGTCTTGTGGTTGAGGAAAAAAGTCTGCCAGACTGTTTTGAGATCAGTTGCCGCAGTGATACCGGGGAGCTGATGGGCATGCGTCACCGTGAGGTGCCGATGGAGGGCGTGCAGTTTCATCCTGAATCGATCAAGACTCCGGCCGGGGTTCAGTTGTTACAGAATTTCATGGCTGATGACTGGCTGAAGGAATTTTAAAGAAAAGGCTGCCTTGAATACGAACGAAATCCAAGATTATTCAAGGTACCCAAAAGAGCGAAATTCACAGAACTACAGCTGAGAGAGCAGACATGAATATACGGGAAGGAATAGGCAAAGTGGTAACCGGCGAGAATCTCACTGAAGAGGAGATGGTCGGCGTAATGGGTGATATCATGGGAGGGGATGCCACTGAGGCACAGATAGGCTCCTTTATCACCGCACTGAGCATGAAGGGCGAGACTGTGGATGAGATCGTCGGTGCGGCAAGGGTAATGCGCGAAAAGGCAACCCGGGTGAATACCGGCGTAGATACCGCAGGCGGAGAAGACCTCTTTGAGGTGGTTGGTACCGGTGGGGATTGTACGGGAACCTTCAACGTCTCCACCTGTACCAGTTTTGTGGTGGCCGCGGCGGGAGTGCCCGTTGCCAAACACGGCAATCGCAGCATCTCCAGCAAGTGTGGCGCCGCTGATGTGCTTGAGGCGCTTGGCGTCAATCTTGGTCTGAACGCAGAGCAGGTGGGTGAGAGTGTGAGAAAGGTTGGTATCGGTTTCCTGTTCGCTCCCAACCTGCACAGCGCCATGAAATATGCCGCCGGGCCGCGTAAACAGCTTGGGATTCGGACCGTATTCAATATCCTTGGGCCGCTGACCAACCCCGCAGGGGCCAATGTGCAGCTCTCAGGGGTCTTCGATAAGAATCTCACCCGGCCACTCGCCGAAGTGATGGTGCGTCTCGGTGCGAAGCGAATTATCTTCGCCTGGGGGGAGGGTGGAATTGATGAACTCACCGTTACCGGAACCACATGGATCGCCGAGGGTAAAGACGGCAGGGTGCAGGAGTACAGCATTGAGCCGGAAGACCTTGGTTTAGGCCGCTGGTCACTGGCGGATATCCAGGGGGGGGCCACCGCAGCGGAGTCTGCACAGCTCCTGCGTGATGTCCTCTCCGGGGCCACGGGAGCACGGCGTGACATGGTGCTGATGAACGCCGCCTACGGGCTGATGATGCTTAACCGTGCCGTCGACCCGCAGGCCGGTGTGAAGCTGGCCGCAGAGCTTATCGATTCTGGTGCCGCCTTAAAAAAGGTGGAGGAACTGGCAGCGTTTTCCAGGGCACACGGTTGATAAAACAGGAAGGACGGAAGGACGGGAGACGGGAGACGGGAGAAGGGAGACAGGAGACAGGGAAAAGCAAAAGGCGGAAAGACAAAGACCGGGCAGCTAATGAAATACACGACAGTTTCTCTCTATAAAATGCCCTTTTTCGCATGTTTAGAGTCTTCCTTTGGCAAAAAAAAATCTTGTGTTGTTCCGTTTTTCACAAGGAACTCTTCAGCACAACAGGCGTTTCATCGCACAAGGGATGTTATCGAGTTTTGTTGCCCTGCTTTTTCCTGTCTCCTTTTTTGTCTT
>Ga0172378_10001543_pt1 | contig 21358 bp, 15 predicted proteins | sample GrowelOW332metaG_FD_119755 | JGI IMG/M metagenome (GOLD analysis project Ga0172378, IMG submission 119755) | Groundwater microbial communities from an aquifer near a municipal landfill in Southern Ontario, Canada - Pumphouse #3_1 metaG | ecosystem: Environmental > Aquatic > Deep subsurface >... | reverse complement strand
TATATTGTGAATTCTAGACATATTTAATCTTATTCTAGTTCGAGGTATGTAGGTATTTATATGCCTTTTTATCTTCGTTTCATATACATCAGAGATTTTGATAATGATAGCTGTTTCTTCTACTCCTCCAAAACTAGGATTAATAGAGGTTCCATAAATTTGCATAGAAGGAGATAAATTCATATATGCATTTATTAAAGGAGGAATGTTTTCTCCCAAATTTCTAACATTTTTGGCTAGTATTCTATAATTCTCTTTATAATTCTCTCCAATAAAGATTTCTTTCATTTTTTCATTATCAATTTCTAAGTGTAGAGGATTAATAGGATGTACCAGATTATTATCGCCTTTGAAATACTTATTTATAAAATATATTATCAAATTCCTAGCTGGTACATTGAAACTTGTATACATAGTTACCTTTCCAAAAAAATATTCCATCTCAGGATACTCTATAATTAAAGCCCCAAGTCCATCCCATAGATTATCTAGTGCAAACAGAGATTTACGTCCCATTTTAGAGGATTGATAAATGGGTTGCACAAAAGATCTGCCAAGTTCTATCATTTTGGGCATAGTATTCTTCTTGAATTCTGGTGAAAACTTAAAAAGCTTTGTAGTTGCAAGGTTAGGTTCTCCATCTTTGTTCAAAGAAAGATTATCACAGAGCACATATCTGTAACCGCCTAATATTTCTTCGTCTTTAGGATCCCAAACGATTAATTGTTTATAGGGAGTAGAGCTATTGACATCATAATCATCTATATCTAGTTCTTTCCCTGTTCCTCCTCCTGCACTACGAAAGGTTAACTCTCTTAAACGCCCAACTTCTTTCATTAAATTAGGCTTTAGTTTGCCATCAAAAATATATATCTCGTTATTGCTTTTATTAGTTTTGCGTAAAAATATCTCATCAGTTAACTCAGCCTTTAATAAGGCCTTATCTATGGGGTAGTGTACAGGTTTCATTTTTATAGTATTTCAATTATTCTTGAGTATATAATATGAAGATTAATCAATTATAGTATACAAAGATAATGGTATACTATTTATTATAAAAGAAATATTTACTTTTTTTTTGCGATAATTATGCAAATTAATACCTTGTTTATTTACTTTTTATAGACTCAGGAGATAGAATAATTTATAGGTATTGAATATTCAATGAATTTTATTAAATTTGCCTATAATTTTATACATATAGAGTTATTAGTTATTAATTTGAAGACTTTATAACTATATTATTTTCAACTAAACGTAAAACCTATGAAGAATTTATATAAAGTAATTATTTTCCTTTTTGTACTTACAATTTTTGCATGTAATGGTGATAGTGATAAAGAAGATTTACCTTATAGAACAGTAATTGTTTATATGGGTGGTGATAATTCTCTATCTGATGACTTAAAAATCAATATTGATAGTATGAAGTCTGCTTATAATGGAGAAGATAACTTTATAATTTATTATGATGCCATAGATACTATTCCAAAATTAATTCAGTTAGTTAGAAAAAATGGTGTTACAGAAGAAAATATAATTAAAGAGTATGAAGAATCTAAGGCTTCATCTCCAGCTGTTATGAAAGGTGTTATAGATGAAGTTATAAATAGATTTCCAGCTCAGACTTATGGACTAATTATTTCTTCTCATGCTGATGGATGGCTTCCTAAGAAAATATCTTTCGAAACTAGGGCAATTATATCTGATGGAAATTCAACTAGAGATTTCATGGAAATAGAGGAATTGAAAGATGTTTTAACTAATTATAGATTTGAATATATACTATTTGATGCTTGTTTAATGTCAAATGTTGAATCTTGTTATGCTTTTAGAGATATTACAGACTATATAATAGCATCTGTGGCAGAAATCCCTGCAGCTGGATTTCCCTATACATCTATTATGAGTAAATTACTTAAAGCGTCTTCTGAAGCTGACTATAAGGACATTTGTAAAACATATTATGAGAGCAATATGACAAATCCGGATGTGGGATGGGCGAGTATAACTCTTATAAAGACTGATAAATTTGAAACTCTTGCTTCCGTTTCCAAAGGAATAATGAATAATCATCAAAATGAGATAAAAGATTTTTTATCAAATGATAGTAATATTGTAAATATACAGTATTATGATAGAAATAGTCTTATTGACTATATAAATTACGCTCTATCTGATTTAAAAGATTTCTATCAAAGCTTCTATACAACAGAAGAAGAGACTGAATTTTTAGATGCTTTAAATGACGTAGTTGTTTATTCTGTATATTCAGAGTATTTAGTTTGGAAAAGAATTTATGTAAAAGAAGGAGCCTATAGTGGAATATCTACATATTTACCTAGACCTTCTCAAGCTGCTCTTAATGATTATTATAATACACATTTTGAATGGGCAACTGATTCAGGAATGACTGATATTATAAATTCTTTTGCTCAATAATCTCAAAGTATACAATAAAGAAAATAATATATTGTTATTTTATAATCATACATTTTTATTAAATACAATTATAAATATATTTTTAAATAGAATATTATTTGACTTATCTATATTAATAGACAAAGTACTTCTCTTTTAGAGTACATATAAATTATGCACTCTGTGGTTTTATTGATTGTCTTTAATTTTTGTCTGATACTAATTTTCTAACTTATATACTTCTTCTTTAATATCTTGTGCTAATTGATGTAAGTCCTTATTTGAAGCTGCTAAAGCCTCCCATTTTATAGGCTTACCAAATTTGACCTCAATGGTTGAGTTTTGTTTTTTAAATGCTTCGTGAGGTAATAATAACATTTCATAATTATTTTTTATGCCAAGTTTCTCTCTCAAATTAGCCATATTATAAAACAAATTAGTGTTACGAGAATTTACATGTATGGGAATAATATCCCTTTTACTTTCTATGGCTTTAGATATAAAACTTTTTTGCCATACTAGGTCTTTAATAACTCCTTTACGTTTTCTACTTACCAATCCAGCAGGGAACATAATAATCTGAGCATTAGAATTATAAGCTTTATTAAGATTCTCTACAGCCTTTCTCCCAAGAGCTCCATGTTTATTTATGGGAATAAAAATATCTTCTATTATTTTCAAGTTTAGAAGTATGTCATTTACCGGAAATTTTACTTCGTTGTACTTGCTTCCAATTATATCCAATAAAATAACTCCATCTGGGCCTCCTAAAGGATGATTAGATGCGAAGATATATCTACCATTATTAGGAAGAGTTTCTAATCCCTGAGTTTTTATAGTTAAATTTAGAAATTTTATAATTGCATGAGTGGATTCTATATTTCTTAATTTACCATATTTTGTAATAAACTCATTAATCTGTTTTAAATGAATGATTTTGCCCAGTATTTTATAAGCAAATCCTGGAATTTTCTTACTCAATTTTGGATTCTTAACATAGAAAACATGCTTTAAATCAATAGGTAATATATCTTCTTTCATTTTTTTAGTTTTAAAGAAAAGCTTCTTATAGTTTTATGTGTATTTTAATGCTTACTGAGTTTGTCTGGGTTCTTTTTGATAAAATCAGACCAATTTTTGTAATTATTAGAACTAGAAGCTAGGGGAGATGAAGATTGAATAAAATGACAATAGGCTATAGCAATGGCATCAGTTTCATCTGAAAGAGTAGTATTTGTATTTATAACCATTAATTTATTTAACATGGAGGAAACTTGTTCTTTTGATGCACTTCCACTTCCTGTTACACTAATTTTTATTTTTCTAGGTGCGTATTCAAATACTGGTAGGTCATATTGCAATGCTGCTGCAATGGCAACACCTTGAGCTCTTCCAAGTTTTAACATAGATTGTACATTTACTCCAAAAAATTGAGATTCAATAGCCATTTCTTCTGGCTTATAAGTATCTATGACTTGAAGTATGCGTTTAAGAATTCTATTTAATTTTTGGTGTTGATCATGTAATTTAAACATATCTAGAACTCCAGACATAACTAGTTCTGCTTTCATATTTCTGCGAAATGTTCTAATTACAGCATAGCCCATAAAACTAGTACCTGGATCTATTCCTAAAATTAGTTTACCTTCTTCTTTGTCAGTATTATTCATTTGTAACAGTATCTACAAAATTTCGCTTAAAACAGAATCAAAAGTCAGATAGCTATCATTGTATGTAGCTGATAGTTTTTTTTCAAGAGGGGAAATAATTTCTTCTATAAAATTTTTACGTACTTTCTCATCCTCAAATACTATTTGAATTGAATAAGTACTACCTTCTGCTTGATCTATAGAAACTTTTGTGAAAAGTATATCTTTACATTCATTGTATTTCTTAAGAGGAGCAATATAATTATTTATTATAAATTGGACCCAATCTTTTTCAATATTATTGTTTACTATGTAAGTAGTATTGTGTATTATTCTTTTCATTGCATATTAGTTGTAGATATAAGATTTCACAGAACTAACTCTGTGAAATCTTATATACTATGACGTATCTTTATTTTATAATATCTGTACCCATAAATGGACGTAGTACTTCTGGTACAACAATTCCCTCTGGACTTTGATAATTTTCCATTAATGCTGCTACTATTCGAGGAAGAGCAAGAGCACTTCCATTTAAAGTATGAGCAATAGTTGTTTTTTTCTCTCCTTTTTCTCTAAAGCGTAATTTAAGTCTATCAGCTTGAAAGTCTTCAAAATTGGATACAGAGCTAACTTCAAGCCATTTATCTTGAGCTTTCGAGTAAACTTCAAAATCAAATGTAAGTGCAGAGGTAAAACTTAAATCTCCTCCACAAAGTCTTACTATACGATAAGGTAAGCCCAGTTTCTGTATTAAACTTTCAACGTGTTTAACCATATCATCTAACACTTTATAAGATTCCTCTGGTTTTGTTATTTGTACTATTTCGACTTTATCAAATTGATGTAAACGATTAAGTCCTCTTACATCCTTACCATAGGAACCAGCCTCTCTACGAAAACAAGCCGAATAAGCTGTATGTTTTATAGGAAGGTCTTCAGAATTTAATATTACATCTCTGTAGATATTCGTAACAGGAACCTCTGCTGTAGGGATCATATATAGATTATCCAAATTCATATAATACATCTGACCATCTTTATCAGGTAACTGTCCTGTACCATAGCCCGAATCTGAATTAATCATTAAAGGAGGTTCTATTTCTTGATATCCAGCATTTGTATTTTGGTCTAAAAAGAAATTTATTAATGCTCTTTGTAATTTAGCACCATACCCTTTGTATACTGGGAAACCTGCTCCTGTTATTTTAACTCCTAATTCAAAATCTATTAGGTCGTACTTTTTGGCTAATTCCCAATGTGGAATGTCTTTATCAGTCTTTTGAGGAACGTTATCAACAATCTTTACAACTACGTTATCAGCATCTGATTTACCTGTTGGTACAGATTTGTGGGGTAAGTTAGGTAGGCGTAATGTTGCTATTCTTAGTTCTTCATTAATTTGACTTAGTTCATTAGTAAGATTGGATATAAGCTCTTTTAATGCTGTTGTTTTAGTTTTTGCAACATTTGCTTCCTCCGTCTTGCCAGATTTAAATAACATACCTATTTCCTTGGAAATAGCATTCATTTCTGCTTGTTTTGATTCAGATTCTTTTTGAAGTGATCTTCTTTTAGAGTCTAATTCAATAATTTTATCTACTAATTCTCTTGCGTCAAAATTTTTGACTTTGAGACGTTTAATGACGTCTTCCTTGTTTTCCTGAATAAACTTAAGATTCATATACCTTTATTTTAGTAATATTTTGAAAATTCTACTTAAAAACAATTTTCAAAGTGTAAATATACAAAAAAAGAGTTGTTGAAAAAATTTTCAACAACTCTTTTTTATTCTTTATTATAATATAGTTAACTCAAAATTGAGTCCAATAAAAATTATAATTCTGGAATAGCTTCAATAGAAACGAAAGATTTATTATCTCTCTTTTTTCTAAATACAACTGTACCATTAGTTAAGGCAAATAAAGTATGATCTTTTCCCATACCTACATTTTCACCTGGATTATGTACAGTACCTCTTTGACGTACTAGAATATTTCCAGCTTTTGCAAACTGTCCACCATAAATTTTTACTCCTAGACGTTTACTTTCTGATTCACGACCGTTCTTAGAACTACCGACTCCTTTTTTATGTGCCATATCTAAAAATTTTTAAAAATTACAAATAAGTTAAGCGTTGATTGATTCAACCAAAATTTGAGTCATATACTGACGATGACCATTTTTTCTCTCAAAAGTCTTTCTTCTTTTCTTTTTGAAAATGATAACTTTGTCAGCTTTAACATGTGCAAGAACTTTAGCTGTTACTTTAGCTCCTTCTACGGTAGGAGTTCCAATTGAAACCGTACCTTCATTATCAACAAGTAATACCTTGTCAAATTCTACGTTTGAGCCTTCTTCGGCTGCTAATCTGTGAACATAAACTTTACGATCTTTTTCAACCTTAAATTGTTGTCCAGCAATCTCTACAATAGCGTACATTATAAATGTTTTAACGTTAATACCACGAGGCGGAAAATTAATTTCACTTCATATATGCCCCTAAGGAAAATTCAGTGTACAAAGGTATTCTTTTTTTCATAGATTACAAAATATTTAAAAAAAATTGTACCTTTACGTTCGATATTTGTATAAAATAAGTAAAAACTACTCACAAAAATATTAAAAACTATTCAGAATGAAAATATTAGCTTCTATTATTTATAAAATTTATGGCTGGAAAATAGTTGGCGACAAACCTAAAGTAAAAAAAGCAATCATAGTTTCTGCCCCTCATACTTCTAATTGGGATTTCTTTTGGGGAGAGTTAGCATTTTTGAAAATAGGTTTAAAGGCATCTATACTGATGAAAAAAGAATTATTCTTTTTCCCTTTGGGTCCTATACTTAGGGCTCTTCATGTTATTCCTGTAGATAGAGGTAATAAGAAAAGTGGGATAGTAGAACAAATGGTGAATGCTTTTAATAGTAGAGATGAAATGTACTTGTGTATTACCCCTGAAGGTTCTAGGAAAAAGAGGAAAAGATGGAAGAAAGGTTTTCTTATAATAGCTATAAAGGCGAATTTGCCTATTTATTTAGGAGGACTTGATTATAAAAATAAATATTGTAACGTAGGCCCAATTTATTATCCTACAGGAGATATAGATAAGGATATGAAATTTATTATGAACCATTACAAAGATGCTAATGCTAAATATCCTGAAAAATTTTCAACAGGAGATTAAACTTAACAATATGGTAAAAGTTGGATTGTTTCAGTTCTCTTCACTTTGGAATGATGTTGATGGGAATATATTGTTGTTAGATGAGAAATTTAAAGACTTATCTGGCTATGATATAATAGTAATGCCAGAAATGTTTATGTCTGGCTTTTCTATGGAAGGAAAAGCTATCACAGCATCTAGGTATGAAGATATTATTATTAAAATGCAATATTGGGCTGATAATACAAATGCGTTGTTAATAGCCTCTACGGTATATTTTGATGGAAAGTCTTATTATAATAGATTAATTGCGATTCCTCCTAAAAAAGACAGATTAAAAGTTGAAACTTATCTTTGGGATGGATTAAAATTCAAACTATTTGAAAATGTTAAGTATATTCATAAATCTAACAACAGTGCTATTAATTTGGACACTAATAATATAGGGGAAGGGTATAAAGAGGAAGAATATTCAGATATGGCATATTATGATAAGCGTCATTGTTTTACAATGGGATCAGAAAATCAGCACTTTTTGGGTGGAGACAAACTTATTATATTTGAATATAAAGGAATTAGATATGCACCCTTTGTATGTTATGATTTGAGATTTCCAGTGTGGACTAGAAATATCTTCAATTATGATGTTGCAATTTATGTAGCTAATTGGCCATCTAGTCGTAGGAAAGTATGGGAAACTCTACTCAAAGCTAGAGCAATAGAAAATCAATCTTACGTAATAGGAGTAAATAGAGTAGGAAAAGATGGAATGAATCTTGTTTACTCAGGTAATTCCATGTTAATAGACCCTATGGGAAACATTAATTCTAGAGTAGTTTCTGAAGTAGAGGAGTTGATAGGAGTAGATTTAGACATAAATAAATTGTATAAATTTAGGACTAAATTTCCAGTCCTTAAAGATATGGACTTAAAATACAAACTATTTTAGTATTATTAAAATATTATTCCCGTTTTGATGTAATTCTTTTTTTTGTTAATTTTGTGAATTAATATTTATTATATAAACTAAAAATACAATTTATACTAATTATTTTAAAACAAAATTATTAATTAATAAACGAACATAAATCTAAGTTAATCATAAATTTATTAATAGTGAGATTTAAAACGATTTCATTGTGTATTGTAGTGTAAATACTTTATCAATACTAAACTAAATTTATTGCTAACAAAAAATAAAAAACGTATGAAAAAAACTATTTTGACTTGTATAGGAGTTGTAATAATGGTGAGTACTTCTATCGCCCAGAGTTCCAATTCAAGAGAATTGGATAAACAAAGAGGCAATAAATTATTAACTATGCGTGAAGCAATTTTAGGATATAACTTGTATCCTAGAACTAAGTATGTAGCATGGAAAGGTTCTGAAAATATTATAACATATAGGGAAGGTAATGATATTGTAGGAGAGGATGCTAGAACAGCTAAGAAATCTATAATTATGTCCTTAGAAGACCTTAATAAAGCTTTAGGAGCTAATTATAGAGGTTGGGGTAGATTTACTTGGTTTGATCAAAATACTATAATGGTAGAAATCCCTGGCAAAACAGTAGCCATAGATATTAATTCTAAAAAAATTAAATTTTCTATAGCTAAAGTAAAGAAGGGGGATAATTTTCAACTTTGTAAAGCCAATAAATTGATGGCATTTACAAAGGGAAATAACTTATATTATGTAGGTCCTGATGGTCAGATTGTAGAAGTTACTTCTGAAAAAGATAAGAATATAGTAAGTGGACAAAGTATAAGTCGTAATGAATTTGGTATAGACAGAGGAATTTTTTGGTCTCCAGATGGAGAAAAGTTAGGTTTTTATAGAAAAGATGAAACAGATGTTAAATCTTTTCCATTACTTGATATAACAACTAGAACAGGTAGTACAAAAAATATCAAATATCCTATGATAGGTATGGGAACTGAACATGTCAGTTTTGGTGTTTATAATCTCAATTCTAAAAAAACAGTTTTCTTAAACGTAACTGATTTTGATGACGAGCGTTATATCACAAACGTAGCTTGGTCTCCAAAAGCTGATTTTATTTATGCTCAAATCCTTAATAGAGGTCAAAATGAAATGCATTTAAATAAATATAATGCAGAAACAGGAGCATTTATTAAAACAATTTTGATAGAAAAAAATAATAAATTTATAGAACCTCAAAACCCCATAGTATTTCTCAAAAAAGATCCTTCAAAATTTATTTATAGAACTAATAATAGAGATGGATATTTTAACTTGTATCTAGTTAGTAAAGATGGAGCTTCCATAAAGCGAATAACTAAAGTTGATGCTGATGTAGCTATGATAGGTGAAGATGGTAGCTACATATATTATACTTCAGCAGAAGTTTCTCCTATTCAAAATCAATTGTTTAGATGTAGTCTAAGAGGTGGTAAAGCTAAACGTCTTACAATGGCAGAAGGATGGCACAATATAACAATTAGTGCTGATTGTAGTTATTTTATAGACAGCTATAGTAGCTTAAATGTTCCTGGAGTGTTAAATTTAGCATCAAGTAAGGGTAAAATTATTAACCAAATGCAAAAATTAAAATCTCCAGATATAGATTATAATTATGGTGAAATTAGCTTAGGTTCTGTTAAAAGTGCAGATGGTAAATACGATAATTACTATCGTTTAATCAAACCTATTAATTTTGATCCGTCTAAAAAATATCCTTTAATTCTTTATGTTTATGGTGGTCCTCATTCCCAATTAGTAAAAGATAATTATCAAGCTGAAATGAGACATTGGGAAATGCTTATGGCTCAAAAGGGTTATGTTGTATTTGTTATGGATAATAGAGGTACTTTAAACAGGGGAGCTGCCTATGAAAATTGTATTCATAGAGAATGTGGACAAAAGGAGATGGCTGACCAAATGGAGGGTATTAAAATGTTAATGTCTAAACCTTGGATAGATAAAGATCGTATAGGTGTTCACGGATGGAGTTATGGAGGTTTTATGACTATTTCTCTAATTACTAATTATCCCCAAGTATTTAAAGTCGGTGTAGCTGGAGGTCCAGTAATAGATTGGAAATGGTACGAAGTGATGTATGGGGAGAGATATATGGATACAGAAAAAGAGAATCCAGAAGGATTTAAAAAGGTTAGTCTTATTAACAAAGCCAAAGATTTAAAAGGAAAATTACTTATTTGTCAAGGTTTAATTGATAATACTGTCGTATGTGAACATAGTTTGAGTTTTATTAGAGAATGTATAAAAAATAATATTCCTGTGGATTATTTTATTTATCCTTGTGCAGAACACAATGTTAGAGGCGTTGATAGAATACATTTAATGCAAAAAGTAACTGACTATTTTGAGGATTATTTGAAATAGTCTTTAGATAGCCCTTTAGATAGTCTTTTAGACTGTTTTTATATTGTAGAAATATATACAGAGTACATACATTTTATTATGTTGTACTCTGTTTTTATGTCTTAATCTTTTTTGATTTTGTAGATTAAATTAGAATAGTTACTTTTGTCAGCTAGCTAATGGGAATAAGGAATGATTTTTAAATATTGTCCTTTGCAAAAAGTTGCAACTTAATAAAATAATGAATAGCACATTAAATAGAATTATTCTATATAATGAGTTATAGCAATTAAAAATATATGAGAATAGATATACTAAGTGTAGTTCCTGAGTTATTGAAGAGTCCTTTAGATCATTCAATTATTCAAAGAGCAAAAGATAAAGGAGTTGTAGAAATACATATTCATAATATCCGAGATTGGTCAAAAGATAAGTTTCATAGGGTAGATGATTATCAATTTGGAGGAGATGCAGGTATGGTAATGGCAGTTCAACCAATTTTTGATTGTATTAATGAATTAAAATCTCAAAGAGAATATGATGAAATAATTTATATGGCACCTGACGCTCCTACATTTAATCAATCAATGGCCAATGAAATGTCTCTAATGAATAATATAATGATATTATGCGGTCACTATAAGGGTATAGATCAGAGAATACGTGAACATCTTATAACTAAAGAGATATCCATAGGAGATTATGTATTAACTGGAGGAGAACTACCAGCATGCGTAGTAACAGATGCTCTAGTTAGATTAATTCCTGGAGCAATGAATGACGAATCCTCAGCTCTAAACGATTCATTTCAAGACAAACTATTAGCATGTCCCATTTACACTCGTCCAGCTGAATTTAATGGTTGGAAAGTCCCTGACATACTCCTTTCAGGAAATCATGCCAAGATTCAAGACTGGCAATTTGAGGAATCTCTAAAACGAACTAAAGAAATTCGTCCAGATTTATTAAGCGAAGAGAATCTAGATCATTAATATAATAAAATATCCGGTAGAATCTTAAATAGCAGTATTTGTTGTAAATAAATCTTTATAAACCCTATATGAATTTGTCTATAATGAAATTTATTGTAAAAAGGATAGTAAATATATTAATAAAGAAAAAGAATAAACTATAATATAAAGCCAGAGAATTTGTTTAAATAAATTCTCTGGCTTTTTTAAGATTTTCTAAATATCAATTTTGGATATCTATATAGGTTATTCCTCAAAAAGCTTTTGATTAAGTTTTTAAGCTTTATACTAACATCCTTGAATATATTAAAAACAATATTTATTATAATCAGGTCATTAATTTAGGGATGCATATAATATATGTCTGTATCTCTTTCTGTTTTATCTCCCATTAAATTTCTTGAAAAATAATCAGCTAATCTCCAGAAGAAATACTCATTGCAATTAAAACCATGACGTGAGCCAGGTAATAATAAGAAATCATAACGTTTACCTGCTTTAATTAAAGCATTCATTACTTTAATAGTATTAGCAGGATGAACATTATTATCCATGTCCCCATGCACCAAAAGTAATTTACCTTTAAGATTTTTGGCTAAACTTGAGTTACCTAATACTGAGTATTTGAATATTGTATCTCCCTTAGTATTTATTTCCTCATTAACACCATGGTGCTTTTCGCTCCACCATCTATTATAAATACTGTTTTCGTGATTACCCGCGCAGGATACAGCAACTTTAAATAAATTAGGATAAGTTAATATAGCGGCAGATGACATAAAACCACCACCTGAATGACCGTGAATTCCAGCTTTCTGTCTGTCTATAAATGGGAATCTATCCGCTAGTTGTTCAATTGTTACTTTTTTATCCTCTAATCCGTAATCTCTCATATTTCCATAACCATAAGTATGGTACCATTTTGAACGGTCTGGATGACCTCCACGATTACCTACAGTTACAACAATAAATCCAACTTGAGCCAATCTATCTGTTCTTAAGTAAGGTTTAGTGAATTGGGTATTAACGGCTTCGGTTTGAGGTCCTGGATACACATATTCAATAATGGGATATACCTTAGTAGAATCAAAATCATAAGGCTTATACATTACTCCATATAGATCTGTTATTCCATCTCCAGCTTTTACTTTAAATCTTTCTGGAAATTTATAACCTTTAGCAAACAATTGAGAAAGGTCTGCAGTTTCTAGTTCTAGAAGTTTTTTACCTTTAGTATTGTACAATGCCGTTTTAGGAGTGCAATCAACTCTAGAATAATTATCTATAAAATATTCAAAGTCGTCATCCATTCTAACATCATGAGTATAATCACCCTTGTTTAATAATTTTAAATTACTTCCATCAATATTTACACTATAAACGTGAGAATAATAAGGATTTTCTCCTTCTTCTTTTCCACAAGCTGTGAAAAATACCTTGTTGTATTTTATTCCCAATATCTGTTGTACATGATAAGTGCCTCTTGTAAGTTGTCTTAACACATTACCTTTATTGTCATATACATAAATATGAGCCCAACCATCTCTTTCACTCCAATGTAAAAATTTATTATAATTATCAAAAGGAATAAACTCTCTGGTGTCTAAATATACATTCATACGTTCTTTGACAATAGTATTTACGCTATCAATATTTGTATAAACTTCACAGAAATCTATTCTTTTTAAATCTCTACTAGTTATTTTCACATAGAATTTATCCTCATTACCTAACCAAGTTTCTACAGGCCTTTTTGCATTTTGGCCTAAACTTCTGAATTTACGTTGTTTATGACAGAATTCTATAGTTTGATCCTTGAAACGAGATAAATCTACTACCTTCTTTTCAAGTGTTTTAGTATCAAATATGCATAGAGAATATATGGGGGATTCTGTTTCTCCGGGCATTTGGTATTTATAAGTTTCAAGAGTTGGGCGTTTACTAAGTGAATTAATCACCCATAAATCTTTAACATTTCTATTATCAACATGAATTTTTGCAAAATGACGAGAATCTGGAGACCATAGAATATTAGCGCTATGTCTTATCTTAAGTTTATTTGCTAATTTCTTTTTGTCTTTAATTTTAGTAGCATCAAATCCATCACCATAAGCAGAATATTCTGCCCCATCTGTTGTTAATTGATGTTCTACAATAGTACTATCTTTTGCATCCTTTTTGTATTTTTCAAAATTGGCTCTATCCATATAATATAAATTATATTGGCGAGAAAAGACTATATGATTACTATCTGGTGAAAAATTAGCCCATGAAAAAGGTCTATTTTCAGGTTTTTCATATTCTAATTCAGTAAGTTTTGCAGAAGCAATATCATATTTGAACTTAAAAGTTTTAAATTCCTTCTTGGGAATAATCTTTTTAGCTACCTTTTTATTATTCCCTTTGGATTTTTTAATTAGCTTTTTAGTCTCATCTTTTGCAAGAGTATCTTTTTTGACTTTTTTATCAACTTTTTTCTTACTTCTAAGAGTAAAAGTAAAAGATTTTGCATCATCTGAAAAATCCATTCTAAACATAGGAAGATGTTTAGCGTCATAAGGATCTCCTGTGGCTTTTGTTAATTGCATAGCAAAGTCAGAAGGGTCATATAATAGGGTCTTCTTTCTTTTTTGAGGGTTAACAAGATAAGTTCGAGTACCTTCAGTTGTTTTATAAGTATAATAAAATAAAGGTGCTTTTTTAAGCCAAACTGGAGAAATAGAAGTGGAGAACACTGTCTTACTTATATTTTTATCAGAGAATTTTGCGGCTAATTCATAGTTTGCTTTTTTTACTTCTTTTTCATCTTGCGCGACGGAACTTAAAGGGGCAAATAAAATACAAAGAAAAAGTAGTTTTAGAATGTTTTGTTTCATACGATTGTTTTTAATTATCTATTAATATACTCTACAAATATTTGTTAACAAATGTAGAGAATAACTAAAATAGAATCAATTATATAATGTTAATGCTTTATTAATTATTCTTATAAAAAATATAATTTTATAGTGTTAAATGATATTTTGATTAAAAACGCTTGTTTTTTTTGATAAAATACTTTACTTTTGGCCATATATAAAGTAAAGAGAATAAAATCAAATATTTCTAATAGTAGATGAATTCTATAATTTAGAGTATTGTTTATATATTTCTAATTTATTTTAGAAAGACAAAATTAAAATTATGAGGACTTTTTTAAATATTAATAGTTGGCGTTGGCTTATCAAATCACACAGGATTCGATAAGTAGAGCTACTATGAGTATTTAAATAAATATAAATTCAGCCTGTCGGATTCTCCGATAGGTTTTTTTCTGCATTCCCTAAAGGTGAATCCTTCATTTTGAATAAATTATGTAACGATTTTAAATTCTGATTAGCTTCAGATTTGATATTGTTTAGTTTATTAACAAAATAAAATTTATACAATGAAAAAAGATTATTTTAAAGCTTTTCCAAACGGAGATGGTTTCTTTGGAGAATTTGGAGGATCGTTTATTCCACCTGAATTACAAGTAGAAATGAATAAAATCACTGATGCTTATTATAATATTAGTAAGTCTCATAAGTTTATATCAGAGCTTAGAAGTATTAGAAAGCATTACCAAGGACGTCCAACTCCTGTTTATTATTGTAATAGACTGAGTACTAAATATGGTGGGCGTATTTACCTTAAAAGGGAAGACCTTAATCATACAGGAGCACACAAATTAAATCATTGTATGGGAGAAGCTTTACTAGCAAAACACATGGGTAAGAAGAAACTGATAGCTGAGACAGGAGCTGGTCAACATGGAGTAGCACTTGCTACGGCTGCTGCTTACTTTGGACTTGAATGTGAGATTCATATGGGAGAAGTAGATATAGCAAAAGAATCTCCTAATGTAACTCGTATGAAAATTTTAGGTGCAAAAGTTATTCCCGTAACTCATGGGCTGCGTACATTAAAAGAGGCTGTAGATTCTGCGTTTCAAGCTTATTTAAAAGATCCCATAAATTCCATCTACTGTATAGGATCTGTGGTTGGACCACATCCGTTTCCTATGATGGTTAGAGATTTTCAGAGAGTTATAGGAATAGAGGCTAAAGAACAGTTTATGGAAATGACTGGCGAATTGCCTGATAATGTAGTTGCTTGTGTAGGAGGTGGAAGTAATGCTATGGGAATATTTAGTGCATTTTTGGAAGATGATTGTAATTTGTATGGAGTAGAACCTGGTGGCATAGGTTTAACTTTAGGACAGCATGCAGCAACTGCTTCATTTGGAAAACCAGGTTTAATACATGGATTTAAATGTTTATTGTTACAAGATGAAAAAGGCGAACCAGCCCCAGTTTATTCTTGTGCTAGTGGACTTGATTATCCAGGAGTAGGACCAGAACACAGTATGTTAGGATCAGAGAATAGAGTTAAATATGAGATAATAAATGATAAAGAATGCATAGATTCGTTTTTTGAATTAAGTAGAGCAGAGGGAATAATTCCTGCTTTAGAGAGTGCACATGCAGTAGCTTTTGCTTGCAAATTAGCTCAAAGAATCCCCATAAATCAATCTTAGTTAATCTTAGTGGAAGAGGAGACAAGGATATTGATTTTGTTGCAGAGAAATATGGAATTCCTAATTACAAGTGAATTTTAAATAAATGTAAACTTTCTAACTCTAGTGAGTTTAGAATAAACACAGCCTGATTTATTTTATTATAATTCGGGCTGTTTCATTATAATTTTTTTTTTAAGTCTTAAAGAATAATTTAGTCATATACTATGCAAGTTTATTTATATAATGTATTATTTTTGTAAAAAATAACTTAATTAAAAAAATAATACCAAAATGAATAAAAAGTATCTTTGTATATTAGCTTTTTTATTTTTGTTTACTTCAACTCTAATGAGTCAAGTAACTACTTCAGGAATAAACGGCAAACTTATAGATAATAAAGGAGAAGTTATTGTAGGTGCAGTTATTAGAGTTGTTCACATTCCGACAGGGAGCAAATATGCTTCTGTTTCTAATTCTGATGGTATTTATTCTCTGGAAGGTTTAAAGACGGGTGGTCCCTACAAAATGGCTATAAGTTTTATAGGTTATAAGACCCAGCTAATAGAGGGAATTTATCTAGAATTAGGTGATTTTTATGAAAAAGATATTATACTTGAAAAGGATGTAAAAGAATTGGGAGAAATTATAGTTCAAGCAGATAAAGGAACTGTATTTAATTCCAATATTACTGGAGCAGCTCAAAATTTTAATTCTCAAAAAATTGAATCAATTTCTACAATATCTAAGAGTATATACGATGTAGCTAGATTGAGTCCTCTTGCCGTAAAATTTGGTGAAGGTCTATCAATTGCTGGTTCAAATGTAAGATACAACTCTTTTCAAATTGATGGTCTAGTAAATAATGATGTATTTGGACTATCTAATAGTGGCACAAATGGGGGACAGGCAGGAACTAATCCCATTTCTTTACAAGCAATAGATGAATTACAAATAGTAGTAGCACCTTTTGATGTGCGCATGTCTGGTTTTTCTGGAGGAGGTATCAATGCAATTACTAAATCTGGCTCTAATACATTTAGAGGATTACTTTATACTTATTTTAATAATAAGGACTTCTATGGAAAGACGCCTGGAATAAAGGGAAAGGATTATTTTGGAGATAGAGAAAAAATGTCCTCAATAACTAATAAAACTTTTGGAATAAATTTTGGAGGTCCAATAATAAAAAATAGTTTATTTTTTTTTTTAAACTATGAGAAAGTTTATAATATTATTCCAGCTAAGGAAGTTCCAGGAACTTATCTTTCAAATATAAAAGAAGAAGACGTCAAGTCTGTTATTAATCAAATAGAAAAGCTAACGGGAGATTATGACGGAGGCGGATATGGAGTAGTGGATAAAGATACCAAAAGTGATAAATTTTTATCTCGTATAGATTGGAATATAAATGATAACAATAAATTAATGTTACGTTATTCTTATGTAGATGCAAGTAAATTTGTTTACGAACCAGCATATAGTTATTACTACCTTAATGATGGAGGATATACTTTTAAAAGCAAAACTTCAAATCTAGTTGTAGAATTAAATTCTACTTTCAAAAATATACATAATAAATTTCGTGCAGGTTGGACAAAAGTAAGAGATAAAAGACAAGCAAATGGAAGAGCTTTTCCCAATTTTATAATTAAAAATTTAGAAACTGTAGATGGAAAGGGACGTGGTACAATTGAATTTGGTACCGAGAGGTATTCTGGAGCAAATTCTATAGATCAAGATATATACACAGTTGAAGATAATGTAGTTTGGAATTGTGGTAAACACAAATTTGTAATTGGTACTCATAATGAGTTTTTTAATTTTAAGAATCTATTTATTGCTAATAATTATGGTTCCTATGAATATTCTTCACTTAATGATTTTTTATTAGATGCAACTCCTAGTGTATATAATTATGGTTATTCAAATAAAGACATAACAGGTACTAATAAATGGAAATTAAAATTTGGAGCAGGTCAATTGGGATTTTATATACAAGACGAATGGAGAATGTTCAAAAACATTAGGATCTCTTTAGGTTTAAGAATAGATTATCCAATATTGTTTGATACACCTTATGAAAATACTACGTTTAATAATACAGAAACAGCTTTATCCTTGCAATTAGCTACAGATCAGAATCCTCGTAGTAAGTTACTTTGGTCTCCTAGAATAGGTTTTAGATTATTTACTAGTGATAGTCACACTACCTTATTAAGAGGAGGTATTGGCGTTTTTACGGGACGTATTCCTTTCGTATGGATGGCAAATAATTTCTCTAACACAGGAGTTCAGAATGCTAGTACTTATTTATCTACATCTGAGGCTTTTCAAAAAGCTACAGAAAATGGTTTTAAAGTTAGTTTAGACCCAAATAATCAATGGAAAGATAATACTGCTGGTATTCCTAAATCAGAGGTTGATGTTATAAGCAAAAATTTTAGATTTCCACAAACTCTTCGTTTTGATATAGCTTTAGAAAAAAAACTACCTTTAGGAATAAAAGGAACCTTAGAGGCACTTTATTCTAAGGTTTATAATGATATATGGTACAAAAACATTCTTCTGCAAAAATCTGGAAATCTAGATAATGGAACATCTGATAATAGAAATATTTACTCTATAAATAGTGAACTAAATAATTTTACCTATGTCATGTTATTGGATAATACGGATAGGAACTATTCTACCAGTTTATCTTTAAAATTAGAGAAACAGTTTGATATGGGATTAAATATTATGCTTGCTTATACTTTATCTGAATCTAAAACTGTAAATGCAGGAACAGGAAGTCAGGCAAAGTCTAATTGGGAATATTCTCCTACCTATAATGGGAATGATATAGCTGAACTTTCTTTCTCTCCTTACGACGTTAGGAACAGAGTCATAGCCTATATCTCTTACTCAAAAGATTATGGAAAACATTTTGGAACACGAGTAAGTCTTTTCTATCAAGGTTACAATGGCGATAGATTTTCTTATTTATATTCCTATGGTACAGACATGAATAAAGATGGAAAATATAATGATCTTATTTATATACCTACTGATAAAGAACTTCAAACTATGGTATTTGTAGATGAAACTAATAAAGCTGAATTTTCCTCTTGGATTAATACAAATAAAGAAACTAAAAACTCAAAGGGAGATTATATCAAACGTTATGCAGGAAGACTTCCATTTGAGAACCATATAGATTTACACGTAGCTCAAAATATTTATATATATCTAGGAAAAAGACGTAATACTATACAAGTAAATCTAGATATTATGAATATTACTAATCTAATAAATCATAAGTGGGGATGTTATAATAACTCAAGTAATAAATATGGTAATATAACACCTCTTTCTTATCGTAATGGAGAATATAAATTTACGGATCCTGGAAGATTACATAAAGCAGATGATTTAACATCAAGGTGGCATGCTCAAATAGGTATAAAATATATATTTTAATAACAATACATAGTATATATTTTATAAATATTTAGGATAATAAAAATCTATAATATTCTTGCTAATGACTATAAAAAATGATAAATTTGTAGGTGAACAATTTGAAGTGTGAAATAATGAAATACAGAATAGAACATGATACATTGGGTGAAGTAAAGGTTCCTGCAGATAAATACTGGGGAGCACAAACTCAGCGCTCTAAGATTAATTTTCCTATAGGTCCAGCTGCGTCTATGCCCTTAGAAATTATACATGCTTTTGGATATCTAAAAAAGGCTGCTGCTGTAACAAACTTCGAATTAGGAGTCCTTTCAAAAAATAAAGAAGAATTAATAGTTAAAGTATGCGATGAAATAATTGAGGGAAAGCTAGATGATCAATTTCCATTAGTAATATGGCAGACTGGCTCTGGTACTCAATCGAATATGAATGTTAATGAAGTTATAGCTAATAGAGCTCATGTACTTAACGGAGGAAAATTAAGTGATGAGGTAAAAGTTATACATCCTAATGATGATGTAAATAAATCTCAGTCTTCAAATGATACATTTCCGACTGCTATGCATATTGCTGCCTATCATAAACTACTTACTAGTACTATTCCTGCTATAGAATACTTGAAAAATGCATTAGCTCAAAAATCCGAGGATTTTAAAGACGTAGTTAAAAATGGTAGAACTCATTGGATGGATGCTACTCCTTTAACCTTAGGTCAGGAATTTTCAGGATATGCTTCTCAATTGAATCATGGAATAAGGGCAATTAAAAATACTTTATCCCATCTTTCTGAATTGGCATTAGGAGGTACTGCAGTTGGTACAGGTCTTAATACTCCTAAAGGATACGATGTGAAAGTTGCAGAAAATATCTCTAAATTCACTAAGCTCCCTTTTATTACAGCAGAAAATAAATTCGAGTCTTTAGCTGCTCACGATGCCATTGTAGAGACTCATGGAGCCTTAAAGCAAGTGGCTGTTAGTTTGATGAAGATAGCAAATGATATACGTTTGATGGCTTCTGGTCCTCGTTCTGGTATAGGAGAACTTATTATTCCTTCAAACGAGCCAGGTTCTTCTATTATGCCAGGCAAAATTAATCCTACGCAAGTTGAATCAATGACCATGGTTTGTACACAAGTTATGGGAAATGATACAACGATAACAATAGCTGGTTCAAATGGCCAATTTGAATTAAATGTATTTAAACCTGTGATGATTTATAATTTTTTACAGTCAGCAGAGCTTATTGCAGATTCATGTAGATCATTTACTGATAAATTAGTTCTTGGCATAGAGCCAAACTATAAAAAAATTAAAACATTGTTAGATAATTCACTAATGTTAGTCACAGCCTTAAATACTCATATAGGATATGAAAAGTCTGCAAAAATAGCTAAAACAGCTTTTGCCGATTCTTCTACACTGAGAGAGGCTGCTATTAAATTAGGTTATTTAACCGACGAAGAATTTTCAAAATGGGTTGATCCTAAAAAAATGATAGGAAGCCTTGAAAAATAATTTAATGATTGATTGATTGATTGATTGATTGATTGATTGAAAAGTTGCATCGTCTTAAAGATGCAACTTTTTTTTTATGCAGTTTAAATATTAGAAATATATTCCCAGATTTACATTAAAACGTTTATTCCATTTTTTCTCATCTCCAGTAAAAAATGCTTTATTATAATTAGTCGTCCCTTAAAAAGCATATAAATCACTATAATTCAGTAAACTAATATTGTAAATCCTTTCTAAAAAGTACATAATTTTGTATTTTTGCGTTATAAACCTTGCACTTTTTGTTATG
>Ga0172378_10001542_pt1 | contig 21360 bp, 15 predicted proteins | sample GrowelOW332metaG_FD_119755 | JGI IMG/M metagenome (GOLD analysis project Ga0172378, IMG submission 119755) | Groundwater microbial communities from an aquifer near a municipal landfill in Southern Ontario, Canada - Pumphouse #3_1 metaG | ecosystem: Environmental > Aquatic > Deep subsurface >... | reverse complement strand
CTGTTCTAATGTTTTAGCTTTAAGTTCTTCAAAGTTTAAATCTTCCATAAATATTTGTCATTTGAGACCAAAGATAATATTTTTTTTCTTTGGTCGATGACACAGTTTAATTTACGCTACCAATTCAGATTATTAAATCTTATTTATATTTTGAATAAGTGGTTTTACTACTTCCCAAAGCACTATACCCACTGATACTGATATATTAAAAGAATGTTTAGTACCGAATTGAGGTATTTCTATACAAGCATCAGAAATGTTTATTATTTCTTGTTTAACTCCTTTGACTTCGTTTCCAAATACTATGGCATTCTTAAAGGAAGTGTTAATCTCAAAATTTTCTAAAGAAGTAGAATTTTCAGCTTGTTCTATAGCATAAATTTTATAACCCTCATTCTTAAGTTTTTTTGTTAGTTCTATGCTATCTTTGAAATATTCCCAATCTACAGAATCTTCAGCTCCAAGTGCTGTTTTATGAACTTCTCTATTTTCTGGTGTAGGGGCTATTCCACATATGTAAATCTTTTCTACTCTAAATGCATCAGATGTTCTAAATACAGAGCCCACATTATTTTGACTTCTAATGTTGTCTAAAATTATTACTAATGGAATTTTGTCAGCTTTTTTGAATTCATCTGTGGAAATTCGATTTAGTTCTATATTCTTTAATTTTCTATGCTCCATTTCATCTTCATTTTGTTAGTATAATTTTAATAGTCTATATATAAGAAAATTATTCTACAATTTCTCCTTTGAGAGTTGCAGAAGTACAATCTAAAACTTTAACATTTACGAAATCTCCAATTTTACAGTCTTTACTTGGAAATACAATAACCTTGTTTTGACTACTTCTACCATGCATTTCTTTATCACTCTTTTTGGAAATGCCTTCAACTAGAACTTCAAAAGTTTTTCCTATATCCTTAAGATTACTTTTATGTGACCATTGAATTTGTTTATCTATAAGTTCTTGTAGTCTTCTACTTTTAGTGGACTCGTCTATATTATCTGGTAGTTTCTTAGAGGCTAGGGTTCCTTTACGTTCAGAATATTTGAACATATAAGCTAAATCAAATTGTACCTCTTCCATTAGGCTTAAAGTTTGATGAAAATCTTCTTCACTCTCATTGTGAAAACCTACAAAGACATCAGTTGACAAACCACATTCAGGTATTATTTCTTTTATAGCACTTATCCTATCCAGATACCATTCTCTAGTATATTTCCTATTCATATCTTTTAGTACAGAATTACTGCCAGATTGAACAGGTAAATGTATGCTCTTACAAATATTGTCATATTTAGCAATAACTTTAAGAGTCTTATCACTCATGTCTTTAGGATGAGATGTCGAGAAGCGTATCCTCATATTAGGAACTTCTTTAGCCACTAGCTCTAATAAATCAGAAAAATCTATATCTTCTTTTTCATGAGTGTACATATAAGAGTTAACATTTTGTCCCAGAAGAGTTACCTCTTTATAATTTCTAGATTGTAAATCCAATACTTCTGTAATAATACTTTTAGCAGGACGGCTTCTTTCTCGACCTCTCGTATAGGGAACTATACAATAGGTACAGAAATTATTACATCCTCTAGTGATAGATACAAATCCAGAAATTGCTGTTGTATCAATTCTCGTAGGACAAATATTTTCATATGTTTCTATTGTAGAAAGATCTACATTTATTGCTTTTTTACCTTGTTCTGCTTCTTCTATTAATTGTGGAAGAGCTAAATAGGAATCTGGACCTACAACAATACTAATCAATTTTTCCTGATCAAATAAATCAGCACCATGATTCTCTGCCATGCATCCCATTAATCCTAAAATAAGTTTAGGATTTTTTTTCTTTAAACTAGAATAATATCCTTTAATTCTACCATGAACTTTTTTTTCTGCATTTTCCCTAACGGAACAAGTATTTATAAGTATGATATCTGCTTTGTCATCACTATCTGTTTTTTCGTAACCCTTTGATCTGAGTATGGCTGCTACTACCTCACTATCTGCGGTATTCATTTGGCAGCCATAAGTTTCTATAAAAAATTTCTTAGCCATATTTTTAAATTTGCGACAAAGTTAATATATTTAATTAAAAAATCATATTACATATCTGCAATACGTAATAAATCTCCAAATACTCCTCTAGCTGTTACCTCTGCACCTGCTCCTGCTCCTTGAATTACTATGGGATTTTCTCCATAAGATTGAGTGTATATTTCAAAAATAGAATCAGAGTTTTTTAATTGTCCTAAAGAACTATTTTTAGGGACAGAAATTAATTTGACACTTAAATCACCTTTCTCCTCTTGTAAATCTCCTGATAAATCGCCTATATATCTTAGGACATGATTAGGTTTTTGGTTATCTTTTAATTTATTATAAATGTCATTCATTTCTGACATATTGTTTAGAAAATCATCTAGTGGTATTTCTCTCAAAGATTCAGGTATTAAATTATGAACTTTAACTTCCTTTAATTCGTTTTTTAAATCTAATTCGCGAGCTAATATTAGAAGTTTACGTGCGACATCATTACCACACAAATCTTCCCTTGCATCTGGTTCTGTGAAACCTAATTTTATAGCATCTACTAGAATTGAATCAAATTTCTGATTTTCACTAGAGAATCTATTAAATAAATAACTCAAAGAACCGGAAAAAACTCCTCTAATTCGAGTTATATTTTCACCTGAACTATGAAGTAATTTTATAGTATCTATCAATGGCAAACCAGCTCCTACATTCGTTTCATACAAGTATTTTTTGTTATACTTTTTTAGTGTTTGTCTCAATTGCTTATAACTATTGTAGGAACTTGTATTTGACTTTTTATTAGATGAAATTAGATTAAATCCATTACATATTAGTTCCTCATATTTGTTTATTATTTGATCATTAGCGGTATTATCTATTGCTACTAAGTTAACCATATTGTTAGTCTTAGAAAATTCAATAATATCTTTGATTGCATCCTTACTTTCTATAATTTTATTATTAGCCTTATGAGTATTTGTTTTGTCAGAAAATTCTTCTTCCCAATTAGTATCAATTCCATTAGAATTTAATAGTAATTTCTTAGAATTTGCTACTCCAAAAATATTTAAATTTATTCCCTGTTTTATAAGAATTTTATGTTTCGCTTTTAGCACTTGATTTATAAATGAACTGCCTACGGTTCCTTTACCAAAGACTGCTATGTTTATCTTTTTTGCTATTCCAAAAATATGTTCATGTATGACGTTAACAGCCTTTGGTATATCTTTGTTTTCCAAAACTAGACTAATATTTCTACCATTCATGGTATTATTTATAAGCAGGATGTGTATATTATTTTGTGATAATGCCTTGAATGATGAAGTAAAACCATCTATATCCTGTCCTATTATTGTTATAACTGAAACATCTTTGCGTGCCGTAATGCTACTTACATCTTTCTCGTAAAAATCTAGAGCAAATTCCTTTTTCAGTATTTTTACTGCAAGATCTGCATCTTTTTTGCTTATTAGAAAATCAACACCTGTTTCGGATGAACCTTGAGATACAACTCCCACATTAATATTATAGTCACTTAAATTTTTAAAAATACGTCCATCTATTCCTTTTTTCCCTAAAAATCCCTTACCAACAATACTAATAATGCTAACATTATTTTGTACTGTAATAGTTTTTACTCCTTTTTGTTTGTTTTCCGTACTAATTAGTGTTCCAGGTTCGTATGGATGAAATATATTTAGTATTCTAAGTGGAATGTTCTTTTCTATAAGAGGAAGTATAGTTTTTGTATGAAGAACTGAGGCTCCAAATTCTGCTAACTCTCCAGCTTCTTGAAAGTTTAAGTTTCTAATTATTTTTGCTTCAGGAACTAAATCAGGATTTGCTGTGAAGATACCATCTATATGAGTATAACTCTCAACTTCTTCTGCTTGAAGATATTTTGCTAATAAAGACGCTGAATAATTACTTCCATTTCTTCCTAGAGTAGTTGTTTCTCCATTCTCTGATTGAGCAATAAATCCACTCACAATGGGCACACTATTGGCAGCTAAGTTCTTAAATATACTTGTAGTGGCATCTTGAGAAAGGTCATCAATTATTCTAGCAAATCCGAAATTACTATCTGTTATAAATATTTTTCTACTATCTATAGCTATTGCGTTTACTCCCTTATCTACAAGTAATTTACTTATTAATTTTATGGCTAATAATTCTCCATGTGCTAGAACTAAATCCTTTATTTTGCTACTATAATCTTCAACTAATTTTACACCCTGAAATAGATGTTCCAATAAGGTAAATTCATTGCTATAATCTATATCTAATTGTCCATTTATTTGATAATTTTTAAATTCTTCCCACTCTTTACTTATGTCATAACCCTGTTTTGATTTCTCTAGTAGTTCTTCAAGGATATTTGTTGTATTATCTCTAGCTGATACGACTACTGCTATTTTTTCTGATTTTTTTACTTTATTACTAATTATGTCTATTACATTTTGCAAACCAATCCCATTTGCTAATGATTTTCCTCCGAATTTTAATATCTTCATATCTTTGTATTTAAAAAATGTGATTAAGAACTTTTGTTATTTGTTTATATTCTATCAAGAATCCATCATGTCCGTGTAAGGATTTTATTTCATGATATTCGTTTTCTATATTTAAATCAACTAGTTGTTTGTGCGTTTCTAAATTTTCTTCTTTTATAAAGAATAAATCAGTATCTATGGGAATTTGAATAATCTTACTACCGAGAGTCTTTGCTAAAGTCTTAAAATCATTATTATCACATATGTTTACTGTAGATAGAAGGTGGTTCATCAATTTATAGGCTCTAATATCAAAACGTTGTTCTAACTTTTCTCCATGATGTCTTAGCCATGAATCTACATTGAATTTTCCTTCCTTATTTTTAGTACCTTTAAATTTTTCTTTAAGAGATTGTGGTGTTCTATAAATGAGCATAGCCATTATTCTAGCATCGTAGAGAGGCCGAGAAGAATGCTCTAAGATAGTTTCTTGACTTACATAATATGCTAATACCCAATCTGAAATTTTCCAATCTGCTGCTATGGGAATAATATACTTTATCAAATTAGGAGCTAGTGCTGCTAATTGCCAAGCCATGACACCACCTATAGATCCCCCAATACAAGCATAAATATTTGTTATATGTAAAGATTTAATGGCTTTTATCCATAATTTGGCTATATCTTTCAAATTAAAATCGGTATAATTATAGAGGATGTTACCATTATATCCATTCCCTGGGATATCAAATGCTAAAACTGTATATTTATTTGTATCTATTAATTTATTCTCCCCTACTAAATCTTTCCACCAACCATTTTTTTCCCCAGCTACATCAGAATTACCCGTTAAGGCATGATTGACAAGTACTATGGGAGCTGAGTGTAGCTTTCTACCAAATAGCTGATAGCTTATAACGATATTTTTGCGTTTAACTCCACTTTCAGTTAAATAATCTTTAATATTATATTCTAATAACTTCATATATTTATTTAGATTATGAATTAATAAATTGATTTTCTTTATATATATTTAGATTGAATTTTATTTATATAATAAAAAAGTCCCTTTGGTTAGGTATTACCAAAGGGACTAAATAATGTAAAATTTCAGTTTAGTTTAGGCAATACCGCTTCATGACACACATTTGCATCATTACGTACATAGACATGACCATTACTATTATCACTGAATTCTTCATATTCTTCTAAAAAAAAAGCCTCTACTGTACAGTAGAGGCTTACAAATTTATTTTTATATACTACAAAATAAGCCCCTTTGCGGATATTAACATTCGCATCATCATAGAGTTTATATTTGTTGTTACTTTCTTCATTACGACTGCAAAGATGAATAATTTTTTAATTAATTCAAAATTTATTATAAAAAAATTCTAATAAGTTTTCCTAATAAGTTTTCCACTTGAAGTTCTATCTAAAGTTAAAGTGAAAATAATATCTTTTGGTATAGCATATTTAGGTAGTGTTGTTTTTATACTTTCTATCAAATTAGCTATTGTTTTGCTACTCCATGATGAGTCTTCTATCACTAGTATTATTTCATTTCCCAATAATTTATTTTTACGACTAGTGATGTAGAATGGTTTATTTATTAGTTGAGAAATTTGTACTTCAATTGATTCTGGAGAAAATTTTATCCCTCCAGAGTTTATTATATTATCATATCTTCCTAGCCAAATAAAATGCTTTTGATCAATTAATTTAATAATATCATTTGTAATTATTTTTCTGGATTTTAGTTTATTAGTCTTTATAATAAGACAATCACGCTCATCCTTTTCAAAAAAGATATCATCCATAGCTTCATAGGAGTCATTATCTTGACTTTTATTAAGATTTATTGCTTTTAAAGCAATATGTGATACTGTTTCTGTCATTCCGTAAGTAGAGAAGCATTGTGTTTTAGTATTTTGTAGCTTATTATATAAATTTCTAGAAATGGGAGCACCGCCTATGATAAGTTTGTTTATTACATCTAGATTGTTTATATCCTTTTCAGCTTGCAAAGGAACCATAGCACCGAAGTCTATAATTGGCTTACTTATATCTATTGTATTTTCTTTTGTAAGTACAGAATTTTCGTAAGTAAATTTAACTTTAGGAATACCATTTTCTATTTTACAATTAGCGTAATCTATTATAATGTTATCTATGGCTGTACTCTTTATAGTAGTTATTGGGTGTGAGGATGGGTTTATACATATTAGCGTGGCATCAGCACATATAGTCCTTATTATTTGCATTTTGCCAGCTATATATTCTGGAGATAGACATAGAAGAAGATTAGTTTTTGAAGTGATGTTAAAATACTTATTTGTAAGTTTAGCAGATTCTATCATATCTGATTTAAATAACTTAACTTCTTTAGGTACTCCTGTAGAACCTGATGTATGGCCTATGACATAATCTCGTTCGTTATTCCACTGTTTAATAAATTCTTTTACTTTATTTAGTATAGTATTATCGATATATTTTAAAATCATTATTAAATATTTTATAGATATTCTACAAATTTAGTTATTAGCCTATGAAGTTCAATTTTGAACCAATAAGCTTGAGAGGGGAATAGGTATTATTTGTAAAAAGAGCGCCTGTTCCAAGACCTTGGGGTAGTGGGTTCTTTAGAGTATAAGTCCATTGAGCTAAGGCAGATAGTCCAATATTTGATTCTAAGGCTGATGTTATCCACCAATTAATATTGTTTTTATTAGCAATTTCTATCCATTCTTTACTACCTCTATATCCTCCAGCTAAAGCAGGTTTTAATATTATATATTGAGGTTTTATAAGAGATAGCATCGTAGTTTTTTCAGAGATTTTATTCACTCCTATCAATTCTTCGTCGAGAGCAATAGGTAGGGGAGTGAGTGAGCATAATTTAGACATTTCTTCCCAATTCCCCTGTTTAATAGGTTGCTCTATGGAATGAATATTATATTTAGATAATACTTGCAATTTCTGTAGTGCATTTTTAGAATTGAATGCTCCATTTGCATCTACTCTCAGTTCTACATCATGATAAGAATATCTTTTCCTAATATTTTTAATTAACTCTATTTCTGATTCAAAATCTATAGCACCTATTTTTAGTTTTATGCAATGAAAATTATCTCTTAATTTTTCATCTATACTTTTTTGCATAGTTTCCTTTTCTCCCATCCATATCAAACCATTTATTTCAATCTCCCCCAAACCCAAGGTAAAGTCAGATGGGAAAATAATTCCTTTACCTCCATTTACTAAGTCCCTTATGGCGGTTTCTACTCCAAAAATGATAGAACTATAGTCTTTTATTTTTTTGAAAAAATCATTGATTTGCTCTAGGTCTTTACTTGTGTAATAATCATAATTGTTTTTTGATAAACTATCTTTCTCTAGCAAATCCCGTTTTTCAAGATATGGATATAACATGTTAATATTCTTACATGTCCATGATAATACTTTTTCATACTCAGCATTGTCTTCAAAACTCAGTCCTCTAAATATGGGACATTCTCCTTTACCCACAATATTTGGATTATTATCATCCCATATTGAAATATACCATGTTTCTTTCTGTAATAAAATGCCTCTGGAAGTTCCAGCAGCTTTTTTGAAATGAAGATTATATAAAGAATATTTAGCTACTAACACATCTATAAAACTTTAATTTATGCTATTTATATATGAATACCAATTTGCAATTTTATCTATATTGTAAATTTAAGGAATTGTTTACCTATCATCTGTATATTATTAATCAGACTGTCTGTTACTTAAAAATTAAGTGGGCTAACTATCTATCCAGGAAATTTAGGAAATTCATTAAAATTGGGTTTGCGTTTTTCTAAAAAGGCATTTTTACCTTCTTGGGCTTCTTCAGTAAGGTAGTATAGTAATGTAGCATCACCTGCAAGTTCCATTAATCCTCTTTGGCCATCAAGCTCAGCATTCAGTGAACGTTTAATCATCCTTATAGCCATTGGGCTACGTTGTAAAATTATTTTACACCACTCAACAGTAGTATCTTCAAGTTCATCTAAAGGTACAACTTTATTTACCATACCCATTTCTTCGGCTTCTTTAGCAGTATATTGTTTACATAAAAACCATATTTCTCTTACCTTTTTTTGTCCAACCATACGTGCTAGATAGGAAGAACCAAATCCACCATCAAAACTTCCAACTTTAGGTCCTGTTTGACCAAATTTAGCGTTTTCAGATGCTATTGTCAAATCGCATACTATATGAAGTACATGTCCTCCTCCTATGGCATATCCATTAACCATGGCAATTACAGGTTTGGGTATAGATCTTATTGCTTTGTGTAAATCTAAGACATTTAATCTAGGTACTCCATTATCATCAATATAACCACCTGAACCTTTTACATGTTGATCTCCTCCTGAACAGAATGCTTTATCACCAATTCCTGTAAGTATTATAGCTCCAATTTCGGATCTTTCCCTGCAAATACTCATGGCGTCTAGCATCTCTTCGTTAGTTTTTGGGCGAAATGCATTATATACTTCTGGTCTGTTTATGGTGATTTTTGCTATACCTTCAAAGAAATCAAATTTTATATCTGTATATTCCTTAATTGTTTTCCATTCTCTCATAATTATTGTTTTATAGTGATATTTTTGTATTTTGAGTAATAAAGTTTATTCTTGCAAAGATAAGAAATTAAAATAATCATTTAATATTTTACCATTTAATAATTTAGGAGTTTTAATTTCTAATAAAGAAGTTTTTTCAGATTTTTTTAAAAAATCTGGTAGAACTGATATTAATTCATTTTCGTTTTTAGCACTATAATATTCTAAGCTAGCTGCTTTAGCCATACCTTGTATATTTGTCTTTTGTTTAGTTTCAAAACATTCCTCTAACTCTGGTAAAGTACCTGGTCCAGGTATATATCTAAAGATGCCACCTCCACCATTCATAATAACTATTATCTTAAAATTTCCATTTAAATAGGAATTCCATAGGGCATTGGAGTCGTACATAAAACTTAAATCTCCAGTAATTAGTGTAGTTATTGAATTGGAGTTGTATCTTGTATTGATAATAGAAGCTCCAAGAGCTGTAGATGTAGAACCATCTATACCACTTGTCCCTCTGTTGCAAGCGTAATTTATTGTTTGTTTCTTTCTAAATAATTGTGTGTAGCGAATTGCAGTACCATTAGAAATCTGTAAAAAAGATTTATTTGGTATTTTTTTTAGAATAATAGAGAAAGCTTTTAGGTCTGACCATTTTGTTTTAGCTATGTATTCATGATGTTTTTTATCTGTTATTTCATCTATTGACTTCCATAAGTTCTTATAATACAATAAATCTTTAGATTTATCTAAAGTAGAAAATAAATCCATTTCATATTTATTTGTAAATAGATTTTTATTGTATTTCTCAACATTATATAATCCCTCAAAAAATATCTCAGGAGTGGTTTTGATATGTTTTGTCATACAGCGGAAAGTATCTGCAGGAATGTTCCCTGGGTCTATATTCCAATGGGATTTAATTTTATACTTTCTGAGAAATGCTTTTATTCTTCGTGATACTAAGGCACCTCCAAAGCTTATTAGTAAATCAGGAGCGAAATCTTTTTCTCTTTCTGTAGGAATTCCTGCTAGTAATCTATCAATAGTACTGAGACAATTGGTTCCAGATATATTTGAAATATTTTCTGTAAGCACAACAGTGTTAAGATTTTGGGAAAGTAGATTTATAAATAAATTTACTTTTTTATTAGATGTTCCAAAACCACATAATATCATTACCTTTTTGCATTTTTTTATCAGATGTAGTAATTCTAATATATAGTCCTCATTAATTCTATTATTTAAATTTATAGTTTCTATATTCCTAACTTCATCATTATAAGATTTTGTTAAATATAAAGGTTCTTTAAAGGGTATATTTATGTGTACGGGACCCATTCTTTCACTTAAAGCTATATTAAGAGTTTCATTAATTGTTCTTACTGTATACCATTTTTGGTCCTCATCTGATAAATCGTAAGGAAGTTGACAAGAATGTTTTACTATATTTTTTAATATATCTTTTTGCCTTATGGTTTGACTATCGTCTTGATCTATCCATTCTTGAGGTCTATCTGCAGATATTACTATTAATGGAAGTCTTTGATACCATGCTTCTGATATAGCAGGAGAGTAATTTAATACTGCTGAACCGGATGTGCATACTAAAGCTACAGCTTCGTTTCTAGCTTGAGAAATACCTAGAGCAAAAAAAGCAGCGGATCTTTCATCTAATATCATATAATGTTTTATTCTTTTCTCTCTTGTGAACGAAACTAATAATGGAGCATTTCTAGAACCTGGGGATAATACCACATGTCTTACTCCTTTTTTTATAAGAAGTTCAATTAATATATGTACACTTTCTTTATTTGAATATTTCATTATCTAATATTTTAAAATCACTGCATTTAGATAGTGATAGGTTATTTTTATTGAGAAATAATTTCCATTAATGTTTGTAATTTTGCCTCTGTTTCATTCCATTCATTTTCTGGAATGGAATCCCTTGTTATACCACCTCCAACAAATAATAAGAAGTAACTATCAAATATTTGCATACTACGTAAATTTACAAAAAAGTCAAAACTAGCGTCATTATAAATTGGACCCAAGAAACCAGAATAATACAGTCTACTATGTTTTTCTGTCTTAAGTATATATTCTTTTGCTTTCTCTTTTGGAAAACCGCAGACAGCAGGAGTAGGATGTAGGTCTTGTAATAATTTATAGATATACTTATTTGAAAGTTTGTCTTTGAAGTGGAAATTAGTACAAATATGCATTAAATTACCAGCTCTTTTTGAATGTGGGATACTTTCTACCACCAAATTCTTAGTAGATTTATTGAGTATGCTTTTTATATATTGAGATACAATATTTTGCTCAACAATTTCTTTTTTGTTCCATACTTTGATCAAATTATCATCATATTCTTTTTGAGGATTAAATTTCTGTGTTCCAGCAAGAGCCATAGTTTTAAATATGTTTCCTTGCTTTGGAAGTAGAGTTTCAGGACTTGCTCCCATCCATGAGGTTATGTTAGGAATGTAAGCCCAAAATACAAATTCATTAGGGTATGAATTTAATAAAGAAATAAATACTTCTATATCATTTTTCCCATTTTTGGGAATCAAAACTGATTTTGACAAAACTATTTTATATAAGTCGCTTGACCTAATTTCATTGACTACATCTTGTATCATTTTTGTATATTCATCCTTCTCATAAGTAGTTTTTATGGTTTCTTTTGGAGAATTATTCTTAATATGGCTAAGTTTCGTTTTAGAAAAGTTAATCTTATCCAAGAACTTATAATCGAATGAGTTTATATCTTTACTTGTAAATGATTTTTCATCTTTTATTAATAACAAGGGAGCATATTCTAATGAAAAATCATCTTCAGAATAGGGCATATTATTTGTGTTGAATGGAGCTATTACAAAACCTGAATTAACTAGTAGTTCACTATCTTTAATAATACACTTAGGACTGCTTATTTGCATGCCACAAAAAAAAGTATTGTCTTTTGATTTTCTATAAATATAAAAAGGGATTTTATTCTCAATGCACTTACTTAAAATAGTAAGTAAATCTTTATTTCTCTTTTTAAAATGAATAGAATTGTCTTCTTCTTCCATGATTTCTATTTTGAGTGCTTTATATAGAAACTATACAAATTTCCACAAAAATACCAAAATATTCAATAATATAAAAATATTATTATTATTCCTATAAAAAAGTTGTATTTACTAATGTTCTTATAACAAATTTTGTAAATGAATACTTATATTTGTGAAAATATATTTGTAACCTATTTGAATTGATAAAAATTATGGAAAAAGGAGTAAGTAAGAAAAAAATGTGGCTGTTGCTTTAGCTTTTATAGGTCTAATGTTCTTTGCCATTGGCTTTGCTATAGGCATTAATTCTTTTCTAATACCAGTATTAAAAGAAAATTTGACTCTCCCCTCTGGAGTGGCTTACTTATTGTTAGCTGCGACTTTTGTTCCTTTTTTAATATTTGGTTATCCAGCTTCTATGATGATTAATAAAATAGGTTACAAGAAAACCATGGCATTTTCATTTCTTATCTTTGCTATTGCTTTTATTTTATTTATATTTTCAACAAGTAATAGAAGTTTTATGCTATTCCTTTTTGCTTCATTTGTAAGTGGTGCAGCTAATGCCTTTCTTCAGGCATCTGTAAATCCTTATGTAACTATCTTAGGTCCAATAGAGAGTGCCGCTAGAAGAATTAGTATAATGGGTATATGTAATAAATTGGCATGGCCTGTAGCTCCTTTGTTCTTTTCATTATTAGTTGCAGATAAAACTAATGTTACAATTTCAGATCTATTCCTGCCTTTCTATATAATAGTAGCAGTATTTATAATACTTGGTATTACTTCATTATTAGCTCCATTGCCAGAGGTTAAGGCATCTGGTGAAGATGAATCCGAATTTACAGAATCTGATTATATTTCAAATAAAACTTCTATATGGCAATTCCCTCATTTAATACTAGGAGCTTTTACATTATTTATCTATGTGGGAGTAGAAACCCTATCATTGTCTACTGTAGTAGATTACGCAATATCTTTAGGATTGAGTAATCCCGATTTATATGCTTGGATTCCAAGTGTTGGGATGGTAATAGGATATATCTGTGGTATATTGTTTATTCCTAAGTATTTGAAACAAGATAAAGCTATGAGAATATGTGCCTTGTTGGGGGTTGTAGGTTCTCTTTTAATAGTCTTATTACCAGCAGTAATTTCTATTTGGGCTATTTTTGTAATGTCCATTGCTTGTTCACTAATGTGGCCAGCATTATGGCCTTTAGCAATAGCAGATCTTGGAAAGTTTACAAAAGCAGGTAGTGGCTTACTAATTATGGCAATAGCTGGAGGTGCTGTTATTCCTACTATATTTGGTTTTATGAAAGATCTTTGTGGGGCTCAAAATGCGTATTGGTTGGCTTTACCATGTTTCTTAATAATACTTTATTATGGTGTTTATGGGCATAAAATACGTAGGAATTAATATAAAGGAGCAGAATTTTAGTTTACTCTCAATATAGTTTATCCTTAGGATTATTGTTTAATCCTAGATTTAATTTCATCTAAAATTTCTTGAGGAGTACTAACTATCTTTTTTGCTCCATTTTTTATGAGTTCACTGATGGGACGAAATCCCCATGATACTCCTATAGAAAAGATATTTGCATTATTAGCTGTTTGCATATCTACACCTGAATCTCCAATATATAAGACTTCGTTTTTTTCTACTGGACAAATTTTTAGCGTATCATTTATTATGGTGATATCAGGTTTTGTATTTATACCTTCTCGTTGTCCAAGTACAGAACAGAATTTTATATTTGGAAATAGTTTTGCTATGATTTCACTGCATCCTTGTTGATATTTATTTGAAGCAACTGCTATGCTTATTTTGTTATTTTGAAGGGTTTCTAACAATTTAGTCATTCCTTTATAAGGTTTGGAGGCATCTGTCTTATGTTCTTGATAATACTCTAAAAAAATAGACTTAGCTTGTTTAATTGTTTCTTCATTTCTATCTGTTTGAGGTAAAGCTCTTTCTATGAGCAAAGTTATACCATTACCTACAAAAAAAGGATATTCTTTAAGTTCATGTTTAGGAAATCCTAATTTTGCAATAGCATAATTAGTTGCCATTGCTAAATCATCTATAGTATTTACTAAGGTACCATCCAAATCAAAAATAACTAATTTAATCATAATAAATATTTTAAGTGTAAATTATTTTACTATTAATTTAAATATATAGCATAATAATTCTGCCTACAAAGATAAAGAAAATCTTTATTAGTTTTGCATTATTAGGAGTTAATAGTAACTTTGTAAATAAGGTACTAATTATAGAGAAACTATTATGGAAAAGGTTTTTATATTCTGTGTAAATACTAACAAAAATTATTCAGTGAAAATTGGGACAAATCTCAATGAACTAAGAAATATTATATATAACGAAAAAAATTCTGATATTATGGGGGCTCTTGTTAACAATGAGCTTGAAGATATGCAGTACGTTATATTGAGACCCTTTAAAGTGGAATTTGTGATGGCTTCATCTCTCGATGGATATAGTATCTATATTCGTAGTTTGATTTTTTTACTACATAAATCAGTTAGAAGTCTTTTCAGAAGGAAAAATATAATTGTGGAATATTTTATTTCTAATGGTATATTTATCAAAATTTCCAAAAGAGCCCTGAAATTAGATGATGAAAACATAAATCTTATTAAGCAGAGAATGATTCAGTTAGTAAGGGAAGACCTTCCTATTGTGAGGAAAGATGTACCTACTGATTATGCCATTAAAATTTTTAAGAAAAAAGGTCTAAATGAAAAGATTAATTTAATGCGTACTAGGGGAAAATTGTATACTTCTATTTATTACATAAATGATGAACCAGATTACTTATATGGTACTTTAGCTCCTTCTACAGGTTGTTTAAAAGTATTTGATTTGGTTAGATATAAGGATGGAATGCTTTTGGTATTGCCAGATAGAGAGGATACTTCTAAACTTCAGCCCATAGTAAATCAAGATAAATTATTTAGTATATATAGTGAACATAAGCGTCTAGGGAAAACTATAGGAATCTCTGATATAGGGGACTTAAATAATATGATAGCTAATAAAAGAGCAGGGATGATGATAAAGGTAGGAGAAGCTATTCAAGAGAAAAAGATATCTATTATTGCTGATAAAATAAGAGCTAAACGACGTAAAATTAAATTAATACTTATCTCTGGACCTTCTTCCTCGGGTAAAACTACTTTTAGCAAACGTTTAAGTGTACAATTAGAGGTTAATGGTATAAGACCTCTTAATTTATCTTTAGATAATTACTTTGTAAACAGAGAGAATACACCTAAGGATGAAAATGGGGAATTTGATTATGAGACTATAGATGCTTTGGATATTAAAAAGTTTAATGAAGATGTTTCAGATTTGATGAATGGCAAAGAAATTGAAATTCCAAAATTTTCTTTTGAAACAGGTCTTAGATTCTACGATGGAGAAAAAATGAAAATGAATAAGAATAATGTATTAGTTGTTGAGGGCATTCATGGACTTAATCCCAAATTAACTTCATTGCTCCCAAGTGAATGTATGTTTAAAATATTTGTTTCAGCATTGACAGCCATATCAATTGATGACCATAATTTAATAAATCCTACAGATAATAGGTTAATTAGAAGAATGATTAGAGATTTTAAGTATAGAAATTATTCAGCCGTTGACACTCTGAGTAGGTGGGAGAGTGTACTTAAAGGTGAGAAAGAACATATCATTCCTTATCAAGAAGAGGCTGATGTGCTATTTAATTCTGCTATGATTTATGAGCTTGGGGCTCTGAAATCTCAAGCGGAGCCCTTGTTAAAAGATGTAAAGGAGATATATCCAGAACATTCTAAGGCTTTAAAATTATTAAAATTCTTTTCTTATGTAAAATCTATTCCAACTAAAGAAATTCCCCCGACCTCTTTGATTAGAGAATTTCTAGGGGGTAGTAGTTTTGAATATTAAAATATAGAATTAAAATATAGAATTATGACAATTGAAGAAGAAGTAAATAACGGTATAAAGGTAGCTATGAAGGCACATGATAAAGTCAGTTTATCGGCATTACGTAACGTTAAAAAATTTATCATTGAAGCCAAAACAGCACAGGGGGCTGAAATTATTAATGATGATGTTTGTATCAAGATTATTAGTAAACTTGTAAAGCAGGGAGAAGATTCTGCAAATATTTATAAGGAGCAAAAGAGAGAGGATTTGTACGAAGGTGAAATGAATCAGGTAAAAGTACTTAAAGGTTTTTTACCTACTCAATTAGATGATGAGGAATTAACTAAGCATATAAAATCCATTATTGAAACTCTAGGAGCTTCTTCTATGAAAGATATGGGTAAAGTTATGGGAATTGCTTCTAAAGAATTAGTAGGAAAAGCTGATGGACGTGCCATTTCAAATAAAGTAAAAGAATTGTTGAAATAGAGCTTTAAAGATATATTTATAAAAAGGAGCTAACTTTATAGGGTTAGCTCTTTTTTATGGGAAAAAAAATTAATTTTCTTATTAAAATAGTTTTTTTATAAAAAAAAAGTTAAATTTGTATATAATCTTATAACAATTATATACTAGTTGTATATCCTAAGTATATTAAAATAAGAAAAGAAATTTTTATGAATTTTCGACTTAAAATAAAGAAAAATAATGAGGATTTCTTGCGTGTTTTACTCGTAGGTATAATTGTGTGTGTTAGTTTTGCTTGTAGTAGTTCAATCTCTAACACCTCTCCTTTGTGTGCTAAATCAGAACTTTATCACAGGAAAATGGCCTATGATACTATAAAATTATTAATTTTTAAAGATGATCAACCTTTAATATACAAGGATCAGAATACTTATGTAGTTGGTTTTTTTAAACAATTGGCACTTGATGTACAAAATATATGTAAGGCTCCTGTTGTTATAAGGGAATTGGATTATAAGAGTGTTTTTTCTCAATTATTAACAGACTCAAATACAGTAGCCTTAGCTCTCTATAACATTCCCATAAATAAGAAATATTTAGTTTTGAGTAAGGCTTATTTATATAAAGATTGTTTAACTAAATTTAAAGGTAAGGATGGAATAACCCTAGAGCAATATCTAAAAGGAGACTTTAAATCCAAAAATCCTAATATAATTGATGCTCAAATATCTTTAGGGGCAAGTTTAAAAAATTTAAATTCTTTAAATATAATAACAGAGGCATTAATGGATCTTAAGTCTTTAGGTCTACTTGACGATTTAATACATGAAAAAATTAATATAAAACATAGAAAGACTTATAATACTGCTATTACTAGTACTTTAGTAATTGTGGCTGTTGTTTTGATTTTCTTTAGCTTATGTTATTTTACTTATAAAAAAATTTATAATCAAAAATTACAGATAAAAAAAGTGGGGCATTATGCCTCTCTCATAGGACATTCATTACCTATAGATATTTCTATTATTGATGTTTATAATAGAAAAGATTTTCTATATTATTGTAGTGAATCCATAACTAAAATTTTTGGTGGAGAAAAACCTTCTAGGGCAGATTTCGAAAGAACTCAATCCAAGGAGAGTATGTCTAAATTTATAGAAAATTGTAAGAAAGTATTAGAAACAGGAAAACCTGTGAGATATTATTCCTTAATAACTTTTCCAGCTTGTGGTGTTAAGGAAAAACTTATTGTACTAAAACGTATTACCTTAAAAACTCAATACTATATTTTTGCAACATTTACAGATGTTAGTGATTTAAGGGCAGCTCAACGCTTAGCTAAGGAAAACGATATAAAAATGAATAGTTTCTTATCTGTTATTAACCATGAAATCCGGACTCCATTAAATACCATTGTGGGGTTTAGTGATATATTGTCTGAATTAGAAGGAGCAGATAAAGAAAATATACTAAAGCTAATAATTGATAAAAGTAATTTGCTGGAAAAGATGATATCGGATATACTAATTTCCTCTAAGTTAGAATCTGGAACATATAAGTCAGTTTTGGAGTCTGTTGATTTTATTGAAGTTTTTAATAAGTTAAAGGAAGAATTAGCTGTTCTCTTCTCAGATAAACCTGATATTAAACTAAATGTTTATATTCCATATAAGAAATATAGTTTGAATATTGATCGTAATATTCTTACCTATATTATTAGAAAAACTTCCTCAAATGCTCACAAATTCACTTTTAAAGGTAGTATCTTAGGAGGGTTTTATAATATAAGTGATGAGACAGTATTATTTATAAAGGACACGGGTATAGGTATTCCATATAATAAGATGAATATTGTTTTTGATCGTTTTAATAAGCTTGACGAATTTACAGAAGGCACAGGATTGGGAATGCCCATATGTAAATCAATGACAAATCTGCTCCCTGCAGGAAGAATAGGTATTTACAGTGAAGAGGGAAAGGGTACTCTAATTTGGACTAGTTTTGCTTTAATAGATAAAAATGCAGATATTCCCAAAACTTTACCAAAGGAAATTCAAATGATAGAGAATTTGAGATGGGAGGGTGTGTGGTATGAAAAAGACAAATATGGGAAAATGGTATTGAAAGGAGGGATAAATGAATAAAATATTTTCAATAAAAGTATTTATAAGTATTATTATTTTATCATCTTTAATCTTAAGTACAACAGTTACTTATTCCCAAGATACTAATTGTGAGAGAGATACCGTTAAAGTGGGATTATATAATTTAACCTATTCAATAAATGGTAATAAGAAGATAAACAAATCTAGAGGTATTTTTATAGATATTGTAGATTCTTTATTTACTCAACTTAATATTCCATACAAAAAGGTATTCTGTACTCATTTGAATGCTATAGAATTATTGAAACAGGGAAAGATAGACATAGTTCCCCTTGAGAAAAGTGTTATACAAAGTGATACTAGTTTATTATTTTCTTTTCCTATTTTAAAGCTACCTTTAGTTATAATATCTAATAGGTTTGACGATGTGGAAAACTTATCTAATTATTATAATAAGCCAGTTGGTTCATTATCTAAATTAGATTTAGAACAATTCCCTATTTGTACAAGTTATTTTAAGAATTTAAAAACTTTTGAAAGTGTTTCAGGGGTTTTTAATGCATTCAGATATAAAGAAATTGATGCTTTTATTGCTAACTCTTTAGTTGTGCGTATCTTACTTTGGAATAAAAACTTCAGTTTGTTGAAATATAAAATAAATCTCATTAAAAATTTAAATAATGAATTTTTATTTGCTGTTAATAATAATCCTCTTTTAATTAGTCAGGTAAATGAAGGTATTCAAAATCTTTATTTTAATGGGACTTCAAATGAGATTGCAAGCAAATGGAGCTTGGATAGCAATTTTATTGTAAGAAAATTTAATAAGAAAATAACTGTCTTTTTTGTAGTTATTATATTTGTTATTGTTTTATTATTTGGTACGATTTATTTTATACTCAATTTTATTAAAATTAAAAGATTATCTTTTATAGCTGAAATAAATAAAATAGTATTAGATAATGTAGATAATCCTATTATTCTTTATGATTCAAAAATGAAGAAACAAGTATTTAGGAATAAAGTTTATTACCAATATGAAAAAAGATATCTGTCTAAAAATATAGGCTCTGATGAGTATATAAATGAGGAATTTAAGAAAGAACGTATAAGAAAATTAATTAAGAAAAGAGAGAATCTAACAGATGTAGTTCGCATAAAAACAAAGACAGGAGAACCTTTAGTTTTTTTGGTTCATATAAATATATTCAGACCTGTAGAGAACAAGGAATTTATCTGTTTTTTATTTACAGATATTACAGAAATTGTATTAGCTCGTCAGAAAAATGAAAAGGCTGAGAGATTAAAGTCTCTATTCTTAGCTAATATTAGTAATGATATTAGAAATCCTCTTAGTTCTATTGTGGGATTTTCACATCTTTTGTCTGAAGCTAAAAACGAAAAGGAAATAAAGGCTTATAGTGATACAATAATCGAAAACACTAATTATATGTTGTCTTTATTGACAAATATTGTAGATTTAGCCCTATATAAAGTGGATGGTAAAAAATTGAATTTTATTTGGTTCGATTTATTGAATTTTGTTAAGGAAGTTTCAGCTTATTTTAATTCAGAACTTAATAAGCTGGCTAAGCTTAATGAAGTTAAATTAGAATTTTGCAGTATTTTTGAATCTTGTTCTGTATTTGGTGATAAAAGTAAGGCCTATAAGGTAATGTATAATTTTCTTTCTAATGCCTGCAAATATACTTCTAAAGGCTATATAAAATTCGGTTTTTATAATGAAGGAGAAGCTATTTATATTTTTGTTTTAGATACAGGAATAGGTATCTCAGAAGAAAATTTACCTAAAGTATTTAATAAATTTGAGAAAATTGACAATATTACTAATGGTACTGGTTTGGGAATGGCCATTGTTAAAACTATATTAGTTGATTCTTTAGGTGGAAATGTTGGCATAGTCTCAAAAGAAGGTAAGGGATCTTTGTTTTATGCGTCTCGTACTGCTGTAATGAAATATAAATATAAAAAAGATGCTGATTTTTCAGTTATAAATAGAGTGAAATATATGATAGACAATCAAAAATGGATAGATTCTTTATAATGTAGTAGTGTCTGTTTACTCTCTAAATTCAGGAAGTTCTATACCCATTATTTTTCTATATAAGTTAAGAGCATAGGAATCTGTCATTCCAGATACATAATCCACAACTGTCTGGATTTTTGTATATACATTATCTTTTGCATCTACTATATACTGTTCAGGCATGACTGATAGGAGATTTTGGGAATAATAAGTTTCAGGTTTTAATACTGCTTCAGAATACTCTTTCAGCAAAGTTCCCAATATCTTAAAACCTGCAATTTGTATCTGAGTTACTATTTTAGCATTATATATTTTACTAAATGCTAGTTTTGAACAATTTTTATAAGCCTGTCTTATATGAGGAGATACATCTTCAATTAAAGTTGACTTATATGTACCATTCATTATGTCTTTGTAGTTGTTGATAAATACGTCAGAACACTCATTAATGAGTTTGTTGATAATACCAGCTCTAAGAAATGCAATTCTCTCATTTGTATCTGTTACTATCTTAAATGTTTTGGCAATAATTTTTAAATCTTTTTTGTCTTTCTCATCGTTTTTATCATAAAAACCTTCTAGTATATTTATCGTTTCG